>Ga0208275_1000230_pt1 | contig 11131 bp, 10 predicted proteins | sample ETNtaG_FD_185757 | JGI IMG/M metagenome (GOLD analysis project Ga0208275, IMG submission 185757) | Marine microbial and viral communities from oxygen minimum zone, Eastern Pacific Ocean - ETNP201306PF49B (SPAdes) (version 2) | ecosystem: Environmental > Aquatic > Marine > Oceanic ... | reverse complement strand
AAACCAGAACCAATTAAGATTCCACAATCACAAATCAGATTTATTGAGCAACAAACAGAACAACAGTTGGAAGAAGCCTCAAGAATCCCAACTAAAACTGGAAATATTGTCTTTGTTAATTTAGGTTGGCGCGGAAAAAATTACAGCATAAGAATCTTTTTCCCTTCAATCAAAAAACCATCACGCAGCGACGTTCGGGATCAGTTGCAGAAAATCTATCCTGGATCACGTCTCTGGCATTACCAAGTATCGGACTATGAACCCGGAGAACCCCTTCTCCAAGCAGGAGGAGATTAAGAAGGAAACAGAGAAGTTAAAGAAGCAAGTCGATAATTTGCAAAAAATGTTAGACATGACATTGGAGCATCAAAAGAAAAATCTACAATCACCTAAAGGACACCCACAAACATTTGGCAAATATACAATGATGTAAGGAGAATTTATTATGCCTGAAGAACATTATCTAGGTAATCCATTATTAAAAAAAGCGAATACACCTATTAACTTTACTCAAGATGAGGTTCTTGAGTTTATGAGGTGTAAGGATGATCCTGTTTATTTTGCAAAGAAACATGTTAAAATTGTTTCTCTTGATGAAGGATTAACTCCATTTAAACCTTATCATTTTCAAGAGAAGTTAATTAGAAACTTCCACGAGAATAGATTTAATATTTGTAAGATGCCTCGTCAGACAGGTAAATCTACAACTGTTGTGACTTACCTTCTTCATTATGCTGTTTTTAATGATAGTGTTAATATTGGTATTCTTGCTAACAAAGCAGCGACTGCCAGAGAATTACTAGGTAGATTACAAACTGCATATGAGAACTTGCCTAAATGGATGCAGCAGGGTATTATATCATGGAATAAAGGTTCTTTGGAGTTAGAGAATGGCAGTAAGATATTGGCAGCTTCTACATCTGCGTCTGCTGTCCGAGGTATGTCGTTTAACATCCTCTTCCTCGATGAATTTGCGTTCGTTCCGAACCATATTGCAGAGTCCTTCTTTGCCAGTGTTTATCCTACTATTACTTCTGGTAAATCAACGAAAGTCATAATGGTTTCTACCCCTCACGGGATGAATCATTTTTATAGGTATTGGCATGATGCAGAAAGTGGCAAGAATGAATATATACCAACTGATGTTCATTGGAGTGAAGTTCCTGGTAGAGATGCTGCATGGAAAGCACAAACTATTGCCAACACTTCAGAACAGCAGTTTAAAGTTGAGTTTGAATGTGAATTTTTAGGATCTGTTGATACTCTTATTGCACCCAGTAAACTAAGAACATTTGTATATGATACACCTATTAATAGAAATGCTGGATTAGATGTTTATCAAGTATCACAAGAGAACCATGATTATATAATTACAGTTGATGTAGCAAGAGGAGTTAGTGAGGACTACTCTGCTTTTATTGTTGTTGATATAACAGAATTTCCGCATAAGATTGTTGCCAAATATCGCAACAATGAAATCAAACCAATGCTATTTCCTAACATCATATATGAGGTAGCAAGAGGTTATAACGGTGCTTATATACTCTGTGAGGTCAACGATATAGGCGACCAGGTGGCATCACTACTTCATTATGACCTTGAGTATCAAAATGTGCTTATGTGCTCTATGAGAGGCAGGGCAGGACAGGTTGTAGGTCAAGGATTTTCTGGCAAGAAGACACAACTTGGAGTTAAAATGTCCAAGACTGTTAAGAAAGTAGGGTCTCTTAACCTTAAAACTTTGATTGAAGAAGATAAGGTAATATTCAATGATTATGAAATTATCTCAGAACTTACCACTTTTATTCAGAAAAATAATTCATTTGAAGCAGAAGAAGGTTGTAATGATGACCTTGCTATGTGTTTAGTAATATATGCTTGGTTAGCATGTCAAGATTACTTTAAAGAACTTACTGATCAGGATGTTAGAAAAAGGTTATATGAAGAGCAAAAAAATCAAATAGAACAGGATATGGCACCTTTTGGATTCATTGAAACTGGATTAGAAGGTGAAAGTTTCGTTGATGCTGATGGTGATAGATGGCATACTGATGAGTATGGCGATATGGCTCATATGTGGGAGTATATGTAAATGTCAATTTTAATAAATATTTTTTAGATAACTGAGAAATTCGGAGAAAAACGACATGGCGACTCCTCAATTGTCTCCCGGTGTACTGGTAAGGGAGGTTGATTTAACTGTAGGAAGAGCTGATAATGTACTTGATAATATTGGAGGTATCGCAGGTCCATTCCCAATTGGACCCGTTGATTTTCCTATCGATATTACAACAGAACAAGAATTGATTTCCACATTTGGAAAACCTCTTTCAACAGACGCGCAGTATGAGTATTGGATGAGCGCGGCATCCTATCTTTCTTATGGAGGGGTCTTAAAGGTTGTTAGAACTGCTGGCACTACTCTACAGAATGCCAATGCTGGTGTTGGATATGCCTACACTGGAATGACAGGAACAGGTAGAATCGATAGTTACGATGATTACATGGAGAATCATGGTGATGGAGAAGATACCAACTATACTTGGGCAGCAAAGAATCCTGGTACTTGGGCTAATGATTTAAAGGTTTGTGTTATTGATGATGTTGCTGACCAAATAATTGGTATTACGACAAGTAACTTATCACTTGCTGGCGCAACAATTGGATATGGTATTACTGCTGTTTTGGATGTTAATCTTCCTGGAGCAGGATCAACTAGTCAGTTTAATGGATATCTAAAGGGTATTATTACTGGTGTTAATACTGAATCAACAAGTGAACTATCTACAATTAATGTTAAGGTAACATCAAGAGTTTCGGCAGCTGGTACAGAAACAGCAATTACTTATGCTGAGAACACATCATTTGCTTCTTTTGATACTTCAGATTCTTGCTATTTTGTAGATAATGCTGGTATTAATACTGGTCTTTCTGCTACTGTTGCAGCATATACTCCTGCAACTGCTACTGATTGGTATGATCAACAGAAACTTCAAATAAACAATGGAGTAATGTACTGGAAGTCTATTGCTCCCAGACCTGTTAGTACCAAATACACTCTTGATAGAAGTGGTAAGAATGATGGTATTCATGTGGTTGTTGTTGATGATGCAGGAAATATTAGTGGAGTCACAGGAAGTATTCTTGAGAAGCACTTAAATCTTTCTAAAGCAAAAGATGCTATTTCTGCAGTTAATGCTCCACGGAAAAACTGGTATGAGCAGTATATTGCTGATTTCTCAGATCAAGTTTATGCTGGAAGTAATCCTTCTTCCGCAGAAGATGCATATTGGAGGACTGTTCCAGTTGCTACTGGATTTACAACTGCGGGTGCAGGATATGTTCAAGTCACAAATGGAGATAGTCTCTGGGGTCTAGACGCTCAAGGAGTAACATTTAGTGGTATTGGTAATACTACTTACACATTGACGGGTGGTATTGATTATTCTGCTAATAAGGGTGCTAAAGCCGCGTTAGGAGATCTTCAAACATCATATAATAAGTTAAGCAACGAAGATGAAGTTGCTATGGATTACCTTATTATGGGTCCTGGACTTACCAATGAGGATGAGTCACAAGCAAAAGCAAATCATCTACTTTCTATAGCAAATCAAAGAAAGGATTGTGTTGCATTTATTGGACCACATAGAGGAAACGTAGTTGGTGAGTCTAATACGACTACACAAACTACAAACTTGATTCAATACTTTAGTTCACTTACATCTACATCTTATGGTGTATTTGATAGTGGTTATAAGTACACTTATGATCGTTTTAATAATAAGTTCCGTTACATTCCATGTAATGGAGACATTGCTGGTTTAACTTGTCGTACTGGAATTCTAGCATATCCATGGTTCTCACCTGCTGGACAGCAAAGAGGAATCATTAATAATGCTGTTAAACTTGCTTATAACCCAAGCAAGGCACAAAGAGATCAACTCTATCCATTGAGAATTAACTCTGTTATTACTCAACCTGGAATTGGAACTCTTCTCTTTGGAGATAAGACTGCTCTTGGATATGCATCTGCGTTTGATAGAATTAACGTTCGTCGTTTATTCCTTACCGTTGAGCAAGCATTACAGAAAGCAGCAGAAGCACAACTCTTTGAACTCAATGATGAGATAACAAGAGCAAACTTCAAGAATATTGTTGAACCATATCTTCGTGATGTTCAAGCAAAAAGAGGTCTTTATGGATTCCTCGTTGTTTGTGATACTTCAAATAACACTCCTGATGTTATTGATAACAATGAATTTAGAGCAGACATTTACCTGAAACCTGCCAAAGCAATCAACTATGTCACACTGACATTTGTTGCAACGAGAACTGGTGTCTCGTTTGAAGAAGTTGCCGGTACTGTTTAATCTAATAACATAATAAATAACAACACGGAGGACACAACAAATGCCACATACTATTCAGGACTTCAAATCAACTTTGGTGGGCGGCGGCGCCCGCCCCAATTTATTTGAGATTGAAATGACCGATTCAGCATCAGTCGCTGGGATTCCTGCTGATAAACTTAAAATGCTATGTAAAGCTGCTTCTTTACCTGCATCTACTATTGCACCGATTGAGATTCCTTTTAGAGGAAGAATTTTTAAAGTTGCTGGAGACAGAACTTTTGATGTTTGGACTATTACAGTAATTAATGATACTGACTTTGAGATTCGCAATGCCATGGAATCATGGATGCAACAGGTTGGTCAATATGCCGATGCTAGTGGTGACGCTGATCCAGCAGATTATCAGATTGATGCAACGGTCACTCAAATGACAAGATTGGCATCTACTAAAGGAGGAGTTGATGGCTCTGGTTTAGAAGCAGTACAATCTTACAAATTCTATAGTATTTTCCCAACAAGTATTTCTGCAATTGATCTTTCATATGATACCGGAGATACTATTGAGGAGTTTACAGTTGAATTCCAAGTTCAATACTGGGAACCAATTCCTGGTGGAGCAACGGTCTGATTAACTCTGATAAATAGATCAGCGATTAAGATAAAAAAATAAATCATGCCTAAGTTATTTGGATTCTCTATTGATGATAGCGGATCAAAATCACCCACTACTCTATCACCTGTTCCTCAATCTAAAGAGGATCAGAGTGATCATTATTTGAGTAGTGGGTTTTTTGGTTCCTATGTTGATATTGAAGGTGTTTATAGAACTGAGTTTGACTTAATCAAAAGATATCGTGAAATGGCTCTTCATCCTGAAGCGGATAGTGCTATTGAAGATATTGTTAATGAAGCAATCGTATCTGATACGAATGATAGTCCGGTAGAAATTGAACTATCTAATCTTAAAGCCAGTGATGGTATCAAAAATAAGATTAGAAGTGAGTTCAAATATATCAAAGAAATGCTTGATTTTGATAAAAAATCGCATGAAATCTATAGAAATTGGTATATTGACGGTAGATTATACTACCATAAAGTAATTGACCTTAAAAAACCACATGAAGGTATAAAAGAATTGCGTTATGTTGATGCATTAAAGATGCGTTATGTGCGTAAGAATAAAGCAGAAGAAAGAGATAAGTATAGACAAAGTAATAATATAAGTGATAATCCTATGGATTATCAGTTTCCTCAGATAGAAGAATACTTCCTTTATAATCCAAAACAGCAGTATGCAATAGGAAGTCCTTTAAATTCTGGTTCAACAGCAGGTGCTAATGCTGGAATCAAATTCACTAAGGATTCTATTACATATTGTACTTCTGGACTTGTAGATAGGAATAAGGGATCAACTCTTTCATATCTCCACAAATCAATCAAAGCTCTCAATCAACTTAGAATGATTGAGGATAGTCTTGTTATCTATAGAATATCAAGAGCACCAGAACGTAGAATTTTCTATATTGATGTTGGCAATCTACCTAAGGTAAAGGCAGAGCAATATCTTCGTGATGTTATGATGCGTTACCGTAATAAGTTGGTATATGATGCATCTACTGGTGAGATTCGTGATGATAAGAAATTCATGAGTATGCTGGAAGATTTCTGGTTACCTCGCCGTGAAGGTGGTAGAGGAACAGAAATTACCACTTTGCCTGGTGGTCAGAACCTTGGAGAGATTACTGATATTAAGTATTTCCAAGATAAACTATACAGAGCACTGAATGTTCCAGTTTCTAGAATTGGTGGAGATGGTGGATTTAACCTTGGAAGATCTTCAGAGATCTTAAGAGATGAGGTTAAGTTCAGTAAGTTTGTTGGACGTTTGAGAAAAAGATTCTCAGCAATGTTTAATGATATGCTTAAGACGCAGTTGATTCTTAAGAATATTATTACTCCTGAAGATTGGAATATTATGGAGGATCATATTCAGTATGATTTCATCTATGATAACCATTTCTCAGAACTAAAAGAAACTGAACTTCTTACTGAGAGAATTAATATGGCTGCAGCAGCAGAACCATATGTAGGTAAATATTATTCACAAGATTATATTCGCCGCAAGATTCTTCGTCAGACGGATGAAGAAATCATCGAACAGGATGAGCTGATCGCAAAGGAAATTGATGAAGGAATTATTCCTGATCCAATGGCACCTGTAGATCCAGAAACAGGAGCACCTTTAGATCTTGGAGCACCTGTTCAAGAACCCGAAGTGGATGCATCTGTAATGGAACCATCTGCTAAGGAAGTCAAGTCTGCTGAGATTTGATAAATAATTTGATAAATACTAAAAATTGTACTATTTAATGTTATGCCTGAAGTAACTAATGCTGATTTAATGGATATGATGGCGTCTGATAATTCGCCATCTGGAATAAGTGATAGGATCAAAGATATTCTTTTTAATAAGAGTGCTGAGAAAATTGATGATATTAAACCTAATGTAGCTGCTAATATGTTTGATCAAGGTGAACCAGAAGAAGAAGTTTCTGATACAGCAGACTCTGCAGAACCAGTAGAAGAAACCTGATTATAAATAACTAATAATCACAATGTCCATCGACGGAATGAATAATGGCTCATAATCCTGTAGGAATTTGTACTGCAGTTACGACTGGTACATCTAATGTTAATTCAACTGCATTTTCTCATCAATCCGATAGTTTGAGAGTCACTGCTTTAACTAAAGGTGCTCATATTGGTATTGGCACAAGTAGTGTTATTGCAACTCCAGCAAATTACTTTGTTGCTGAGAATACAACGGAAGTCATTAATATTGGTAAACCCCGATCACAAAGAGTTGTTGGTGTTACCAGTGCTGCTGCTACCACTACATTAACATTCCCAGAAGGTGAAGGATCTCAATTTGTGGCTGGAGATTCTGTTGCCTTATCTGTAGGTGGCAATTCAGATTATGATTTCAGTGATTACATTGTAATTAGTGTTAATAACACAGATCCTTTAGGAGGAACTTTCTCTCAGAGTATTGTTGTTAACTATCCTTCTGCTAGTCCATATCCAGATACTACAAGAGATGGTCTTCCATATGATGCATATGTGAGAGGCACTTTCACAGTTGGTACATTGGCATTAGGAACTGGTGTGGCATATCTACAGCAAGTACAAGTTAGCGGAGACTCTTGATGAAACTCATTAGAGAAGAAATCGAATCAGTAAAGTTTATTACTGAAGGAAAAGGTGATAAGAAATCACTTTATATTGAAGGTGTCTTCCTACAAGGAAACATCAAGAATCGTAATGGTCGGATGTATCCTATGGAAACTCTCCAAAAAGAGGTTGCTAGGTATAATGAGTCCAATATTACTCCAGGCAGAGCCCTTGGAGAGTTGGGTCATCCAGATGGTCCAACTGTTAATCTTGATAGAGTTTCGCATAAAATTGTTTCTCTAAGAGAGCACGGTTCTAATTTTATTGGTAAAGCAAAGATCCTTGAGACTCCTATGGGTCAAATCGCTAAGTCCTTGATTAATGAAGGTGTAAAACTTGGCGTTTCTTCAAGAGGTATTGGTTCATTAAAACCAACCAAAGAAGGTTTTAATGTTGTTGGTAGCGATTTTATGTTAGCAACTGCTGCTGATATCGTTGCTGATCCTTCTGCTCCTGATGCTTTTGTTGAAGGAATTATGGAAGGAAAAGAGTGGGTTTGGGAAGGAGATACACTTCGTGAAAGACTCGCTGCAGAAACTAAGGCAAAAATTGATACTCTTGTAACGCAAAAAGCGTTAGATGAGCATAAAATCAGTCTTTTCAATGAGTTTATAAACTCATTGTAAATTTACAATTTATAAATAAATATAGATTAATTTAAACAATCGGTTAATACGGAGAAACTTCAAATGTCTAGTGGCACACAATTACAAGCAATGGAAGAGGACGTTAAGCAATCCAAAACTGCTGTTAATGCTAACGCAGCACAAGGGATGCCTATGGAAAAGCCATCTGGCGCTTCTGTTGAGGATCTGGGAGGTCCAACTCCCGATAACTACAAACCAGACGATGATTCTGCAAAGGTAAATACACCTGGTGGAACTCTTAAGCAGGTTTCTGATGCAATTACTAACCGTAAAGGAAAGGTGGGTGCTATGCCTACTCCTGCCGGAGTTAAGGAAGAAGAAGAAATTACTGACGAAATGATCGAAGAAGAAGAGACTGTCACTGACGAAGAAGTTGTGGAAGAAGCAACTGAAGAAGAAGCAGTTGTTGCTGAAGCACCTGAATTTGAAGAGATTAACGTCGAAGAAGATGTTAATGCACTTCTTGCCGGTGAAGAACTTTCTGAAGAGTTCCAAGAGAAAGCAAGAACAATCTTTGAGGCTGCTATTAAGTCCAGAGTAGAGCAACTTAAGGAAACTTTAGAAGCACAATATGCCACAAGACTTGAGGAAGGATTAGTAGAAGCTAAGTCCGAACTCACCGAGCGTGTTGATTCTTACTTAGAGTATGTTTCGTCCGAATGGATGGAAGAGAATCAACTTGCTATTCAAGGTGGTCTTAAGGAGGATCTTAACGAATCCTTCATGACAGGCCTGAAGGGCCTGTTTGAAGCACATTATGTATCAATCCCTGAAGATAAGTATGATGTACTTGAGAGTATGGTAGAAAAACTAGATGATATGGAGACCAAACTCAATGAGCAAATCGATAAGAATGTAGCACTGAATAAGAGACTTTCTGAGTCTACTTCAGATGTAATTCTTGCCGATGTTTCTGAAGGACTTGCGTCCACTCAGAAAGAAAAGCTTGCTACGCTTTCCGAGAGTGTAGAGTTTGAAAGTGAAGCTAAGTATCGTGAAAAGTTGGAGACTTTGAAGGAATCTTATTTCCCATCTAAGACTTCATCTGTTAAGACAGAAACTCTTTCAGAGGGAGTAGAAGCTGTTCCTGAATCAGTATCGAATTCGATGACTGCATATCTGAAGACATTCTCTGCTTTTAACAAATAAACTGAATTTAATATTAATTCAAACCTAAAACAATTACACTTAAGGTAAACGCAAATGTTCAATTCCGAACAACTGCAGGAAAAGTGGGCACCTCTCCTCAATGCTGAGGGCGCTGATGCAATCCAAGATTCGCATCGTAGAGCTGTTACCGCCGTCCTGCTAGAAAACCAAGAAAAATTCCTAAGAGAGCAACAGTCATTTGAATCCGGCACCGGAATGCTGACTGAAGCACCTCTTAACGTAGCCGGTACAGGCGGATTCGGTGCTAATGCTACCGCTGCTGGTCCTGCTGCTGGTTTCGACCCAGTTCTGATCTCCTTGATCAGACGCTCCATGCCTAACTTGGTCGCTTATGACCTTGCTGGCGTTCAACCGATGAGCGGTCCTACTGGACTTATCTTCGCAATGCGCTCGCAAACCTACAAGGAAGGCGCAAGATCAGAGACTTTCTACGACGAAGTAGATACAGCATTCTCTGGACAACCTTATGGATTCGACAACAACAGTGGAACCGACCAAAACGTTGGTATGGGTACTACTGGTCAATCCGGTACTAACCCTGGCGTTCTGAACCCAGTTGGTACTGCTACTTCTACTGCCTACAATGTAGGTCAGGGAATGCCCACGGCAACATCTGAATCGCTTGATGGCTCTGCTAATGACGCCTTCAACCAGATGGCGTTCAGCATTGAGAAAGTTACTGTTACTGCTAAGTCACGCGCACTGAAGGCAGAGTACAGTTTAGAACTGGCTCAAGACCTCAAGGCTATTCACGGTCTTAACGCTGAAGCAGAACTTGCTAACATCTTGAGTACTGAGATCCTCGCTGAAATTAACCGCGAAGTTATCCGTACTATCTACAAGACTGCTGAGCAAGGCGCTGTTCAGAACGTTGCTACCGCTGGTCAGTTTGACCTCGATATCGACTCCAACGGTCGCTGGTCTGTTGAGAAGTTCAAAGGACTTCTGTTCCAGATCGAAAGAGATGCTAACGCTATTGCACAAAGAACTCGTCGCGGAAAGGGTAACATCATCCTTTGTTCTGCTGACGTTGCTTCTGCACTTACAATGGCTGGTGTTCTTGATTACACCCCTGCACTTAACGCTAACCTTAACGTTGATGACACTGGCAACACATTTGCTGGTACTCTCCAAGGTAAGTACAAAGTGTACATCGACCCTTATGCTGCTAACCTAGTTGGCACAGGTGCTCCTCAAGGTGGAAACCAGTACTACGTTTGTGGATACAAAGGTTCCTCACCTTATGACGCTGGTCTATTCTATTGCCCTTACGTTCCTCTTCAGATGGTTCGTGCAGTTGGCGAGAACAGCTTCCAACCCAAAATTGGATTCAAGACTCGTTACGGTATGGTTGCTAACCCCTTCGCTGAAGGAACCAACCAGGGATTGGGTCGTCTACAGACGAACCAGAACCGCTACTACCGTCGCGTTACCGTCAAGAACCTCATGTGATCAGAAGTTTATATACTTCAATCATTTACAAGACTCTCCCAATCGGGAGGGTCTTTTTTTTATCTAAATAGTTAAATGAAACAATATAATCAATTCATAGTAGCAAAAACTGCATTAAGGTTGAGAAAAACATATGGTCAATTTATGGGAGGAAGACTTGACTGATGGAAAATATTAAAGATGATTGGTTCCCTTCAGTAATTCCTATTAAAGAATATGATACGGTTGTTGATCTTGATAAACCAAGACAAAAACCAGCACCTAAACCTGAATGGGGAA
>Ga0208275_1000227_pt1 | contig 11144 bp, 7 predicted proteins | sample ETNtaG_FD_185757 | JGI IMG/M metagenome (GOLD analysis project Ga0208275, IMG submission 185757) | Marine microbial and viral communities from oxygen minimum zone, Eastern Pacific Ocean - ETNP201306PF49B (SPAdes) (version 2) | ecosystem: Environmental > Aquatic > Marine > Oceanic ... | reverse complement strand
GCTGCTAAGACTAACTTCAGTCTATTACATGTTGGTTCTGGAGATCTTTCTGCAATTGGTGGTGCTGCAGTTACTACTTCTATTACTGGTATATCTGGTGGTCTCTTCCAGATTGATGGTGTTGTAAACGAGAGAACTGCTAATATTACCGAAGGATCTGGTGTTATATTCTCTGGTGGATTCATTGGAGAAGCCACTACGTGGAAGATTCCACCTTCAAGAGATGCTGATATTATTATTGGTGGAACAAGACAATCTGAGAAAACAGCAGCTGCTGAAGTTGGAACTGGTAGTCTTTATGCAATTGGTGGTGCTGCAGAATCCAGTCTCACATCAACTACACCAACAGGACCACTTTACAGAATTGGTGGTGTTGTAAACGAGAGAACTACTGATGCTGAACAAGGTTCGGGTGTTATATTCTCTGGTGGATTCATTGGAGAAGCCACTACGTGGAAGATTCCACCTTCAAGAGATGCTGATATTATTATTGGTGGAACAAGACAATCTGAGAAAACAGCAGCTGCTGAAGTTGGAACTGGTAGTCTTTATGCAATTGGTGGTGCTGCAGTTACTACTTCTATTACTGGTATATCTGGTGGTCTCTTCCAGATTGATGGTGTTGGGGTTGTAAGAACTTCTGATGCTGAACAAGGATCTGGTGTTATATTCTCTGGTGGATTCATTGGAGAAGCCACTACTTGGAAGATTCCACCTTCAAGAGATGCTGATATTATTATTGGTGGTGTTGTTGATGAGTCCTTTACACCTGCACCTTATATTGGTTCGGGTTCACTTAAGAATTTCTCTGGTGCTGCAGAATCTCTAACTGTTAGTCCTGATGAGACTCAGTTATTATTCTCCATTATAGGAGCAATTGATACTCCATTACGTACTTTTGCAGAATTTAGTTCTGGAACAATTCCTATTACAGGAAGTGCTTATTATTCTCTTTCGGATGTATATGCTGGTGAAGGTGTCATCTTCTCTGGTGGATTTGGTGGAGAAGCCACTACATGGAGGATCCCACCAATACGTGAGGCTCATATCTTACTTGGTGGTTTCGCGACAGAAAGGACATCCTTCAATCCTCCGGATATTACAACAAATATTCATATCTTCGGAGAAATATCAGATCCATTACTTACATTTGCTGAACAACCAGAAGTTCGTGTTGAAGTTTCTGGTGTTGCAAATACAGCACATGTTGATGTATTTGCTGGTGAAGGTGTCATCTTCTCTGGTGGATTTGGTGGAGAAGCCACTACGTGGAGGATCCCACCAATACGTGAGGCTCATATCTTACTCGGTGGAACAAGACAATCAGAGAAAACAACAACAATTGAGATTGGAGAAGGAAGACTTTATGGTCTTAGTGGAGCATCAGTTACTACTTCTATTAATGGATACTCTGGTGGTCTCTTTACTATCTTTGGATATAGTGCTGCTGCTGCAAGTATTTCTGAGATTGGAGATGGAATATTCTCCACATTCTCTGGAGCAGCAGAATCTACATCTATTATACCACCAACACATCAAGTTCTCTTTAGTATTTCTGGTCTCTCTACCTATACTATTACACGTAATGAAATTGGTGATGGAAATATTTGGATCGATCCTTCAGCTCTTGTATATTACTATATTCCAAAATATCCTGGATATTGTCATATCAAGGTTGCTGGTGAAGGTTATATTACCAGAACACGTGATTGGGTTGGTGAAGGTGTCATCTTCTCTGGTGGATTTGGTGGAGAAGCCACTACGTGGAAGATTCCACCTTCAAGAGATGCTGATATTCTTGTTGGTGGATCGAGGCTGGCAGAGAAAACAACAACAATTGAGATTGGAGAAGGAAGACTTTATGGTCTTAGTGGAGCATCAGTTACTACTTCTGTTATTGATATATCTGGTGGTCTCTTCCAGATTGATGGTGTTGGTTATATTACCAGAACACGTGATTGGGTTGGTGCAGGTGTTATATTCTCCAATGGATTTGGGGGAGAATCCACCACTATCAAACTTCCACTCATGCGGGAAGCTCATATCCTATTTGGTGGAACAAGACAGTCTGAGAAAACAACAACAATTGAGATTGGAGAAGGAAGACTTTATAGTCTTATTGGTGAAGCGATTGGTCAATACATACCACATTGGACTGGTAGTGGTAGTGTCGAGATTGATGGTGTTGGTTATATTACCAGAACACGTGACTGGGTTGGTGAAGGTGTCATCTTCTCTGGTGGATTTGGTGGAGAATCCACTACGTGGAAGATCCCACCAATGCGTGAGGCCCACATCTTACTTGGTGGATCGAGGCTGGCAGAGAAAACAACAACAATTGAGATTGGAGAAGGAAGACTCTATGGTCTTAGTGGAGCATCAGTTACTACCTCTGTTACTGGTATATCTGGTGGTCTCTTCCAATTGGATGGTATTGCATATATTACAAGAACAAGAGACTTTGTTGGTACTGGATCTCTATTTGGAATTGATGGTGCTGCAGAATCCTTTACTGTTATCCCACCAGAACAGACAACACTCTTTGAGATTAGTGGTGTTCTCGCAGAGAAGACAACAGTTTCTGAGATTGGTTATGGCAGACTTTGGGGATGGGGTGGAAGTGCTGAAACAATTGCCTTCAGTCCAGATGAAGAACAAGTACTGTTCTATTTTGTTGGTGCTGGTGTCGAAACAGTTGTATTCGACACTCAACATGGATCTGGTGTACTTTGGAATTTCTCTTCTGGAGAAGAGAGAAGAACTTATAGTCATGCTGGTGATGGTTCAGCAACAGTATTTGGTATTGCAGATGAAAGTGTTGTTAGGGATTATGTTGGAATTGGAACAACTCAGATTTCTGGATTCGCTATTGAGAGATTTGTTAGAGCTCCATATCAAGGAAAAACAGAAGTTGCAATTAATGGCGATGCATCGATTAGAGTATCTTATGATCAGGTAGGATCTGGTGTTATATTCTCTGGTGGATTTGGTGGAGAAGCCACTACGTGGAAGATTCCACCCACAAGAGATGCAGATATTCTTATTAATGGCAACTCATCAAATAGCATTACTAAGGATTATATTGTTGATGCTGAAACAATTGATATTTCTGGAATTGCTGATGAGAGCTTTATTAGATCTACTTATTCTGGAGATACAGAAGTTGTAATTTCTGTAGAAGCAATAGAATCTACGGTTGTTACACTTACAGGTGAATGTGAAGTTAATCTTTATGGCGAAGTTTCTGGTCCAATACTTACCTATGCAGAACGTGGAACTGGATCACTGTGGTCTTGGAATCGTTTGGATGAGAAAGTTGCATTCGCTTATGATGGGTATGCTGTTATCAAAGTGTTTGGTAAAGGTAATTACAACCCACCAGAGGGATATCACAGGGCGTATGGTGTTATACATATCACCGGACACGAAACAAAAACTATTCTCAATAAGTATACTCCACCAAGAACTTATGGTTGGATCGTATAAAATCTATAAATAAAGTTGGTATCCTAGTAAGGTTTATTAATGACAACTCAGGTACAATTCAGACGAGGTACTACTCCAGAACATGCTCTTTTTGCTGGAGCTGCCGGAGAAATTACAGTTGATACCGATAAAAATATGGCCGTCATCCACGACGGTACTACTAATGGCGGTTTTGATGTCTTCCGAGCAAGATGGGAATTCATCAATTCCAGCATGACTTTAGGAACAAATTTACGTTATCTAGTAGATAGTTCTTCTGGTCCCATAACGTTAACACTTCCTTTGTATAACAATAAATTAATACCATCTCCAGGTGATGTTATTGAATTTGTTGATATCAATTTTACATGGGATATAAATAATGTTACGATTGTCGATCCTGACGGAAGAGAATTTCAAAATCAACTTGAAGTTGTTTCTTCTCCTTTAGTATGTGATTTGAAAGGAGCGAGAATCCAACTAATTTGGGATGGTACTTACTGGAGGGTAATCGTATGACAATGTATATTAGTGAAAGCTTTAAACAATCTGGTGGAGGTTCTTCTACTTCTACTAATTATCAGTTAGGAAATGATTTTACTATTCATGCATTGGCAAGAGATGCCGATGGTATGCTTAATTACACCAAGATTAGGAGCATTGATAATGAAGTGGCAAGTTTTCATCGTTTAGATGGAACTCCATATTTAGATATTGCTACTGGTGTTTATGATTATGTGGATGAAGTAACTGAAGAGAAAAGTTATTTGAATAATCCACATGATAAATACCAACAGTATAGGTTTGATAGCCGTAAAGTAATGTATTTTATTGATAGTGATGGCTATTTAGTTGCTCGTTTCAACGAAAATTATGATCATACCACCGAAGGCCCCAAATAATTTAGGAAAATAACATGGCAGATTTCAGATTAGGCAGACTTAAGTTTAATTGGAGGGGCGACTGGACAGTGGCCACTGCATATGTCATCGACGACATTGTTAAGTTCGGTGCCAATACTTATGTCTGTATTTCAAACCACACGTCCGTAGCGGCAGAAACTGATTGGTCTACTACTGATGGTAGTAGATGGTCTCTACACACCGAAGGTTTATATAGCAAAGGTGATTGGGCAATAAGTACTTTCTATAAACTCAACGATATAGTTAAGTATGGTAACGATCAATATAGAACTATAGTTTCTCATACTTCTGGCGCTTCATTTGCTAGTGCAAATTTCCTTTCTTATGTTAAAGGATTGAAGTTTGAAGACTCTTGGGATATTGCTACAGAATATCAGCCAGGTGATATTGTAGTATTTGGTGGGTATACATACGTATCCAAGACAATTCATACCGCAGTACAACCCAATACTAGTATTGATGTTAACTGGGAAATTCTAACAACTGGATTTAAAGTTGTTGGTAACTGGGATACTACTACTACCTACAAGCCTGGTGACGTTGTATTACTTGGTGGTAATTCTTACGTTGCTAAAACTACAAATGTTGAATCGCTTCCTGCTGCCAGTAATAACGACTGGGATTTCGTTGTTGGAGGTTTCACTTGGAAAGGTGATTGGGATGTCGCAACAGGTTATAATTCTGGCGATGTTGTTTCACGATTAAGTAATTCATATATCTGTGTTGCTGCAACAACAGGTGATGAGCCTGAAACAGATAGTCTCGGTACTTATTGGAATGCATTAGCACAAGGTGCTCAATCGAATGTTCTGACAACTGCTGGTGATGTTCTTTATATTAGTGGTTCTGGTTCTTCTAGATTGCCTGTTGGAACGACTGGTCAAGTTCTTACAGTTGAAAATGGATATCCTGCATGGAAGAACAATTCAGTAACACAGAAAGTTTACTATGTTACACCAGACGGTTTAGATACCAATAGTGGTGAAAATATAACACAAGCATTTAAAACACTTCGTTATGCTACTGATAATGTTACAGGTCCAGCAACAATTTATGTGAAGGCAGGTACTTACGAAGAAACCTTGCCAATGACTGTTCCTGAATTTGTTTCGATTGTTGGAGACAACATGAGAACTACAGTTATTAAGCCTGATGCTGGTAATGCTAGTTCTACACAAGAGATCACACTTGCTTCAGCTCCTGCTGCTAATACACGTGTTCGTGGAGAAACTGTTACTAATGGTACACAGGGAGAACATACATTCATATCTGCTGATCCCAATTGCTTATCTGTAACTGGTGGTGGTACAAAGAATGTTGATACTGCTTCCTATGATGCTGATACTGGTATATTAACAATAACTAGTGCGAATCATGGTTTAAATAATTCTAATACAGTTACTATTGCTGCTGAGGCATTAACATTTACTTGTGCTAGAGACAGTCATGGTAGTAACCATGACTATCCTCGTGCTACAGACCCTGCTCATTCTACTGCTCTATCAGTTACTAGACTTAGTAATGATACATTTACTGTTAATGTTGGCATAGCAAACAAAGAAGCTATGGTTCTTGATGATAAGCAAGCAGGTACTAAACTAGTTCTTAAGCCAACTAAAGGTGGCAACTTCAATACTACTGATATATTTGATGATGGTGCAAGTGGCGTTGCTATTAGTGCTCAATCCGTTATTGATAACGAACATTCTACAATGTTCTTCATGAGTAACAAGACCATGATGAAGGATCTTGTTATGGACGGGATGGATGGTTTTGTACCATCAACTTCTGATCCTAAAGATCTACATACTGCTACAATTAAAGGTGTATTCTTACGTCTGAATCCTAATTCAAAAGCACTTAAATCACCATATATTTCACAGTGTTCTTGCTTCTCTAATGGTGGAGTTGGAGCAATTGTTGATGGTAGTGTTCATGATAAGTATGATGGTGATGCAGAACCATCCAACAAGACAATGTTGTTTGACTCTTACTCACAAATTCATAGTACAGGAACAGGTTCTGGTGTAGGATTCTGGATTACTGGTAACAGTTATGCAGAAATTGTTTCTTGCTTCACTTATTATGCACATATTTCTTACTGTGCAACTGATGGTGGACAGATTCGTTCTCTTGCTGGTAACAGTTCTTGGGGTACATACGGTATTGTTTCTTCTGGATACAATACAACAGAAACAACAATTGATGGTTGGGTAGATGGTGAAGAACTCAATTATGATCCTCTTACGCTTTCTGCTGCTCCAACTGAGTTTGAAACAGCAGAAAGAATTATTGGAGCTACATCTGGTGCTGTTGGTGAAATATTAAGTCATCAACCAAGTTCTAATTCTCTTCTATACCGTGCTTTAAAAGGTACTTTCACTCAAAATGAAGTTGTAACAGGACAAACTTCTGGTTGTGTTGCAACGTTGCTTAATAATGCTGATGCACAGCAAGGTCAAGATGGATTTACTATAACTTTAGGTGGTCTATCTGCTGCTCCAACTGTTGGTGGTTCGATTGAATTTATAACTGGTGCTGGTAATGCTGGAGAAGATGCATTTACATATGTGATCTCCAATTCTTCTTATACTCCAGCAGATGGACGTGGTAATATTGGGGTTACTAGAGGACAGTTAGGTACAACTGCAGATGCACATGATGGTTTGACCAACATTATTCGTTATGCACATAAAGGAGACCTCACGTTAGGTGCTGAGATTGCTGATGCTGCAGCGACTACTATTACTGTTTCTGGTATTAGTAATTTAGATACTGGTGGTTTCATGATTGTTGGAGATGAAATAATGGAAGTTGTTACTTTCCCATCATCAACCAGTTGCACAGTAAATAGAGCTGCTGAAGGAACAACTGCAGTTGCTCATGCTGATGGAACTACTGTTCATGGCATCTCAACTAAAGCAGCTACACAAACAGATACATATAGAGATATTGATGCTTCTGAAACAATAGTTCTTGTTGCATCAGCAGCAGGAGTTGATGTAGATGATTTCCTCAAGATTGATAATGAATTCTTCCGTGTTACATCTTCAGCTGAAATAGCAACTGGTATAACTACAGTTGTACTTGCTGAAGAAAAAGCTGCTGATTCATATGATAGGCAAGTGATTGCTATTAGATACTTGTATTCTCAAGTACGTCTGACAAGTCATGACTTCTTGGATATTGGTTGTGGATCTAAAACACAAACAAATTTCCCTGGTACACCAGCACAAGCTCCTGCACCTGGCAATGAAGTTACTGAAGCCTTCCCTGGAAGAGTCTTCTATGTCTCCACTGACCAAGATGGTAACTTCAAGGTTGGTCGTTACTTCAAGGTTAACCAGGCAACTGGTGCAACAACGTTGAACGCATCATCCTTCGATCTATCTGGTCTATCCAGTTTGAGATTGGGTTCTATTGGTGCTCAAATTGGTGAGAGCATTAGTGAGTTCTCATCTGATGTTACACTATCTGCTAATAGCAATAACAAATGCCCAACGCAGAAAGCAACCAAGACTTATGCTGACAACAAAATCAAAGGAGTACTAAAAGATGGTTTCTTCTATGGTATGAGTTAAATCTCATACTTGTTGTTCAAACAACGAAACAAATAAATTCACTAAATATTCATATAGAAAAGAGATTGTACAATGGCATCTGGAATCTTAGGGCAATCTGCCCCAGCAGCAAATACTAATACTACTGTTTATACAGTACCTGCTTCGACTTTGGCAGTTGTAAATATCAGCGTCGTGAATCGTGGGGGATCTGCAGCAACTGTAAAGCTTGCTCTTTCTGCCACTGGTACACCGGCAGCAGATGAATACATCGAATTCGATACTTCGATAGCGTCAACTTCAGTTCTGGAAAGAACTGGTGTTGTGCTTCAAGCAACTAAAAATGTGGTTGTTCATTCTTCTACTGCAGACACTTCAATTAGTGTCTACGGTTTAGAATCAGCAGCTTGATAGGAGGAACTAACAATGGCGAGATTTAAAGGAGATTCCTCTGGTAGGAGTACTGTTCAATACGCAGAAGCAAAAATTGCTGCTGCATGTACTGATCTTTGTACTCATGTTAACAGTGAGATAAGTACACTCAATACAAACAAACTGAGTACCAGTGGATCTGGTGCTAATTTAACTAATATTGTTACTCAAGTTACTGCTGGTAGTGGTATTACAATAGACCAGTCAACTGGTAATGTTACTATTGATGCTGATTCACAAGGCGGTAGTGGTTATGAGATTTTATATTCATGTAATGGATGTTGGAATGGTTCTGCTGTGATACCATCAGACAAGAGGGGTGTTTTCCAACAGTATGAAATAATGGGGGTGACTAACTATTGGAGCCTGTACTGCTCTCAGGCAACTTATCGCTTTGCAGGTTGGCCTGGTTGTCAAGAGAATGATGCTGGGTGTTATTGTTGTGCACACTGTGCTTGTGGATGGGTTGGAGATCACAAATGTTTCCATAGTACTTGGCAGTATGGTTGTGGTGGAGCGATACCGTGGCCATTTGGATGTGATAGTGGTTGCAGTACTGCATGTTCAGCTGTAGGTTGGATGTGGCACAATAGACTTACACCAGTATACCCCTGTAGTGCTGACAGGCAATTCAAATATTGCTTTACTACTACACATAATGGTGGTGGTATGTGCTGTCTGGGTGTTAGAAATGCAGGACACGGAGTTTCATGTTGTGGAGGACACCCAGCATGTTTAAAAGGAGTTTGTTATACCACTCAAGGTGCAGCCAATGGATTTAGTTGTGCTACAACAGTTACCATTTTAGGTCTCGGTAGACTGCCTGTTTAATCAATATAATTTTATCGAAATATCAATACAGTAAAAAAAGAAAACCATGAACAAATCAGATTTTTATAAACAGTGGTATAGTACAGAAAGGGAACAGGAACTTAACAGTGATGGTTATCCTCCATGTGGATTTTTAGGTAAAGATATAACTACCGAAGAACAGTGGACAGCATTTCTAGTTAATGAACTTGAACTTGATGATTTCAAAAGGCTTGATGAAAGAGCTCTTGCAATATTAGAACCATCTACAACATGGGTGCCACCATATCAATGGGTTAGGTCATATCCTGACATCGGTGATCAACTAGACCAATTGTATCATGATATTGATGCTGGTAAATTAGGTGCAGATGCAAAAACAGGTGACTGGTATATTGCAATTAAGAAAGTAAAAGAAGATACCCCTAAAAATTAATTAGGTTATAATTCGGTTTTCTTTAATCCATGGGTCAGAAATGCCCTATGGATTTTTGTATAAATAATGGTAAGTGAGTGATTTTTATGAACGATCAAATAATTTCTCCTAATGGAGAAGTGAGAAAAAAGAAGGTTTTCATGCTCAGTGGTGGTGCTGGTAGAATTATTTGTGCATTACCTGCTTTTGAAAAATATGTAAAAGATAATGGGAAAGATGATGTTTATATTATTTCTCAATCTGGATTAGAATTTTTTCTAGGAACAGAATTTCAAGATATAACTTTTGATCTTGGACATAAGGGATTATTTAAAGATATTATCAAACCCAATAACCTGATAAATTTAGAACCATATCAGGAATACGGATATTATAATCAAGAAAAATCATTAACACAGTCTTTTGATAAACTCATTAATGATACTGATTCTCATGGAGATTTGGGAAGACCAAAGATAGTTTTATCAAAGACAGAAGAAATAAACGCAGTAAATACAGTTAAAGAATGTAAGAAGCAACAGGAAAAGAAATACACAGTAGTCATTCAACCATTTGGAAGAAACGCTAACCAACATGATGGTGGTCATGTTGTAGATGAAACTAGTAGGTCTTTATCTACAGATGATTATTTTTATATTTCCGAACAACTTCGGAAAAAATATAATGTAATTTCTATGGCAGAAATTAAATTTGACAACGATAAGAATATGTACGTAGATGCCAATCTACGTCATTGGGCTGCTATTATAGAAGCAGCAGATTATTTTGTTGGTGTAGATTCATGTGGACAGCACATGGCATATGCTTTTGATAAACCAGGAAGTGTTATTATTGGAAGTACATTTGCAGAAAATATATCTTACCCAAAACATTTTAATATTGTAGAAAAACCAAATACTCCTAAAGTATATTCTCCAATTAGAATAGAAGGATTGGATAGTGAGTTGGCAAATAGAGTAAATGATTCTTGCATGGATTTTACCAAACAAGAATTAGAGGAAATAACAAATAATATCTTAAAAGATATTCAGAAAAAAGTTGTAAAAACTGATGTTATAACACCAACTGTTCTTTCTCCTAATAAGTCTTTTACTAGTGGGTTACAAAAAACAAAATCAAAATCTAAAAAATCTTTAGATGAGATTATTGAACTTAATAAAACACCAAAAGCAGATTCCAACAAATCTATCAATAAAATTTTAGAATCAAACGACATTAAATCATGAGTATTATTTTATCTATTTCACGTGGTCATAACGCTAGTACCACATTGATGGTTGATGATGAAGTTATTTTTTATGTAGAAGAAGACAGACTATCACGTCACAAACATGATGGTGCACCTCTTCTTGGTCTAATTAAAGCATTTGATTATGTAGATCACATTGATCATTTAGTTATTTGCCACACACATGAGCATGGTCCAACATTAGATTGGACTGGTGAGGATTGTTATCATGGTTTAATTCGTAAACTTTGCAGAAAGAAGTTTGAATTTGAGACTCATTTTATAAATAC
>Ga0208275_1000216_pt1 | contig 11286 bp, 6 predicted proteins | sample ETNtaG_FD_185757 | JGI IMG/M metagenome (GOLD analysis project Ga0208275, IMG submission 185757) | Marine microbial and viral communities from oxygen minimum zone, Eastern Pacific Ocean - ETNP201306PF49B (SPAdes) (version 2) | ecosystem: Environmental > Aquatic > Marine > Oceanic ... | reverse complement strand
ATTTGACGGAGAGTTTGCGGCGGGACTTGAGGTCGTAGCGTTCACCGGGATCGAGCGTCGTGTAGAATTTTTTGCCGACCGTTTTCTCCAGTGCGATGTCGTAAAAGAGCACCTTGCTTTTGCCAATGACCTCGGCGTTGTTGCCGCGCACGTAAAGAGCGGTCGATTCGTCGATGCCGATGCCGAGCAGATGCGGGTGTTTACGAATGACTGGCAGCATGTCGTTCTCCCGTTTGCGCGCCAGCAGATGCTGGTCGATCGCTGAATTGTGGATGAAGCCGAAGCCCTGCTCATGACCGGACGACATCATGATTTGGTTCCCCTCCGGCGCGCCGCGCACGAGGTACGAAGCCTGAATCGTCGCGCCCGCGGAACTGCCGCCGATCACCCCGCCCCGCTTGAGCACGTCGTGAAACGCCGCCTCCGTCTTGGTGCCGAGGTAGGCATCGGCCAGGCGCCATTGCCTTCCGCCACCGAACCACAGGGCCCTGGCATCGCGCAGCACGGCGACGAACTCGTCGCTGTCGGCCACCTTCGGATCTCGCGTGTGCAGCAGATGCACGTTCGTCGCGCCCGCCTTTTTGAACATTTTCACCGAACTCGTCGATTCGTCGTACGCATCTTTCGTCCCCGCCGTCGGCACGACCACGAGCTTCGCATCACGTCCGCCGGCAGCCTCGAAAAACCGGTCAAAGATCACCTTCGGCATCCCCCCGCCGCCAACAATGATCAGCGAACCCTTGGCCGGGCCAAGCGTGGCCGGTTGCCCGGCCAAAGGCGAAATCACCGCGCAGCCCTGCAACAGCAGCGACACTGTTAACAGTGGGAAAAGGAATCTTCGCTTCATTGCCTTCGCTTAATCTGGATCGGTTCGGCGTTGACACCGGGCAGCCGCTTGGCCAGGCGCAACTTCACCTTGGCCAAGCTTTGGTCACCGGCGAGATTGCGCCACTCGTGCGGATCGGTTTTGTGATCATACAACTCCTCGCCACCGTCGGCGTAGCGAATGTAGCGGTAACGGCCCGAGCGCACGGCGTGGTTGCCTTTGCCCTGCGTGGTGACGACGACGCGCCAGATTTTTGCGTTCGGCTTGGCCAGGCGCTTAGCCAAGCTGCGGCCCTCGAGCAACTGCGGCGGCGACCCCAGCCCGCACAACTCAACCAGCGTCGGGTAAAGGTCGAGCAGGCTCACCGGCGACTCGCAGCGGGTGCCGGGCTTGGTGCGACGCGGGTCGACGATGATGAGCGGTACGTGAGTCGTGTTCTCCCACAGCGCAAACTTTTCCCAGTTCTCCTTTTCCCCGAGGTGATAGCCGTGGTCACCCCAGAACACGATCAGCGTGTCCCCCGCCATCGGGCCGTTGTCGAGAGCGTCGAGTAGTTCACCCACCATGTCATCGGCGAAGGAGAGTGAGGCGAGGTAGCCCTGAACCGCTTTTTTCCACTGGCCGTTTTCGGTGATCCACTTATGCCAGTGGCGCTTGGCCATCGCCTGACCGGCGGCGGGCAGGTCGTCGAGGTCGTCCGGCAAATGCTGGGGCAGCTGAATTTCGTCAAGCGGAAAGCGGTCGAAATATTTCTGCGGCGCGTACCACGGCACGTGCGGCCGGTAGATGCCAACCGACAAAAACAGCGGCTTCTCATGCCGCTTGGCCAGTTGCTGTGCGGCCCACGAGACAACCTTGGCATCGGCCATTGCAGTGTTAGGGATCTGCAGCGGTGACCAGTCGAAGTGTCCGCGATAAAAGCTGCGGCTGCCATTCACCGGCCATGTCTCTGGCACAGCCTCCTCCGGCATTTGCTGGGTCTTGGAAGGGAAATAATCAGCCCATGCACCGGGATCGGGATAGCCACTGAGATTCTTTTTGGCGAAAAACGTGTGGGCGTGAAACAGCTTGCCGGTACCGAGAGTTAGGTAATCGTTATTTTTGAAATGGCGCGGCAGCGTGACGGCACCTTTCAGCTTAGGCGCCTGCCGCCAGTCGTGAGCGTTGGCGTAAATGCCGGTCGTCGACGGCCGTAGGCCGGTGAGCAAACTCGAGCGCGAGGCGTTGCAGCCCGGCGCGGAGCAGTAAGCTTTCGTGAACAACAGGCCGCGCTTGGCCAAGCGATCCATGTTCGGCGTCCGCGCCTGCGGATGCCCGCCTAGCACGCCGACCCAGTCGTTAAGATCGTCCACAGCGATGAACAACACATTCGGCTTGGCCGCAACCTTTGCCGCTTGGCCAAGCGGCTGCATGAGTAGGACTGTCAGACAACCAAGACCGATGCGGATGAGATTAGAGAATTTCAATACTGCAAATCACTGAGCTGCCAGGCGGAGGAGCAGCGGGTATTCTCAACTACCGGCACAGTGTTGGTCTCCGTGCGCACTTCGAGCCGCACGACACCCCGGCCCGGTTCGGGAATGTCCACCGTCACCATGCCGAAGCTGTTTCCGTTGAGACCCCAAAGCCGAAACGTGTTGGGACGATTCTTGAGAGGCTCAACCTTCTGATCCTGTTGCAGCGGCGAACTGGTGAACTCGAGCAGCGGCGGGTGGCCGTCGCGTGCCTCAAAGTGCAACTCACTGTAATGCCGGTCGCCGCTAAGGAAAATAACGCCGTCGATGCGGTGTTCTTCGATATGCGCAATCAGCCGATGCAACTCATTCTGCGCCTCCCGCCGATGCCCCTCGCCGCTGGTGCTTCGGGTGACAACCTGCGTGCCGTTGGCGATGAGCTTGACCGGAGCAGTCGACCGCTTCAGACCGGCGAGCAGCCAGTCGGTCTGCGCCCTGCCCCAGATTTCCCCGGTAGCCATCGTGACATCCTTGTGTTTCTGCGGCGAATACTTGTAGTAACGGTCGTCCATCAAAAAGACCTCGACCGGGCCATTTCGGAACGAGCTGAAAACACCTGGGATGCTGTCAGTGCCGTAGGCAGGATTGGCCCACATTTGGCGGAATACAGTTGTTGCCTCCTCACGCAGGTCGAACGTGCGGTCTGCGTTGTCCGGACCGTAGTCGTGGTCGTCCCACACGGCATAACTTGGCACGGAACGAAACATCGCCTGAAGATCCGGATGCATTCGCGTGGTGAGATGGCGCGCCGTCATCGCTTCGGGAGACGACCAGTCACCGGTCTGGCCTGTGGTGTTGAAATGCTTGTTGCTGCCGTCGGCAACAATGAAGTAGGAGTTGTCACCGATGAACAGGGCCATGTCCGGCCGCTCTTTGGCAACCGCCTTGTAGATTGGCCCACTGTTGAACTGGGACACCTTACTGCAGGAGCCAAAGGCAATCCGGACTCTGCCGGTTTCCGAGGGAGCCGCCGCCGTGCGGAAGGCGACTGACTCCGTCTCGGTAGCGCTGCCTGCGCGCTCGACGGTCAGTGTTACCCGTGTGTCGGCGCCGGGCGCTAGGCGCGAAAAATGAAGCACCGAAAAGCCATCACCCAAGTCCTCGACGGAAAGGCGATTTTGCACCTTGTCGCCCTGAACAGCCTTGGCTCTGAGCGCGGAGCCGCGCTTGGTGCGCACCCACACCTTGGCCTCGTACGGGCCGGCATGCCCGATCATCGGCCCAGCCTGTATCAGTCGAGGCCCCTTGTCGCTTGGCTCGCCAGCCGATCGCTTGGCCAAGCCGGTCTCCGCCGGGGTGGCACAGCCAATGGCCAAACCCAGACCGGCAACAACAATCATTTGCATAGGTTTCATGTAATTCTTAAAGATAAAATTAGCTGGGAGTTGTTACCCCGCCTCGCCGCGCGGTTCAACCCTCGGTGACGGCTTGCCAATCGGGCGCTTGGCCAAGGTCGAGGCGGCGGATGGGTTCCTCGATGAGGTCGGGATACTTCATCGCGCCGCCGGTGTTGAACACAAGCACGCGCTCGCTTGGCCGGATGACGCCGTTGGCCAGCAACTGGTCGAGGGCACCCATGCAGATGGCGGTCTCGGGGCAGATCGCCAAGCCCTCGAGCCTGGCCAGGCGCCCCATCCAGCCGCCGATGCAGCTCTCCGGCGCGGCGACGGCGCAGCCGCCGCTCTCGCGGACAGCGTCGAGGATCATGAAGTCGCCGACCGCCACCGGCACGCGCAGGCCGCTGGCCACGGTGTGGGCGTTCTCGAATGGTGGTGCGTGTTTTTCTCCGGCCTCGAATGCCCGAACGATCGGCGCGCAGCCTTCACTTTGACAGGAGATCATACGCGGCCGTTTGCCGCTTGGCAGCCAGCCAATGGCCTCCAACTCGCCGAACGCCTTCCACATGCCGATCAGCCCGGTGCCGCCACCGGTGGGGTAAAGGATGACATCCGGCAACTGCCAGCCAAGCTGCTCGGCCAGCTCGAGGCCCATCGTTTTTTTTCCCTCGATCCGGTATGGCTCCTTGAGAGTCGAGAGGTCGAACCAGCCCGCTGCCTTGCTCCCTTCGCCGACGAGGCGACCGCAGTCGTTGATCAGGCCGTTCACGCGAAACACCCGCGCACCGGCGAGGTGCGTTTCCTTTATGTTGATGACCGGCGTGTCGTCCGGCATGAACACGAACGACTCCATCCCGGCCCGTGAGGCGTATGCGGCCATCGCTCCGCCCGCGTTGCCGGCAGTGGGACAGGCCACGCGCCGGAGGCCCAACTCGTTGGCCATCGTGACCGCCATCGCCATGCCGCGCGCCTTGAAGCTCCCGGTGGGCAGGCGGCTCTCATCCTTGATTTGCAGATGCACTAGGCCCAGTTCCTCGCCGAGCCGCGGAGTGGAGAGAATCGGTGTCATGGTTTCACCGAGCGACACGACATTGGCCGGATCGGCGTACGGCAGCAGCTCGCGGTAACGCCATAGGTCGCCTGGCCGGCCGGCGAGCGACTCACGCGGGAACTGATCGCGCAACTGCTCGAGGTCGTAGCGCACCCAGAGCGGCCGGTGGCATTCGGTGCAGAGGTTGTGCGGTTGGCCGGCTGGATACTGTTTGCCGCAGTTGGCGCACTCGAAGTGAGTCACGAAATTCACTCGGCGAGTTTTGCGTTCCGCTTGCCCAAGCGCAAGCGCGCGGCTACCGACTGCGGAGGCGGAAGAACCGATGCGGATGATCGCGGCTCGGCTTGACGGCATATTCCGCCTGGCCATCGGTGAGCTCGATCGTTTCCGGCTCGGCGAACGTCGGCTCAGCGGCGGCCTCGAGGACGTATGCACCGGCCTCCCAAGCGAGGCGAAGTTGGCCGTCCCCGACCGGCGCAATCGCGAGTAGCGGTGGACCGGCCAGTCTTTCACCGCGGGCGACTAATGTCCCGCTGGCTAGAATCAGCACGGTGATCCCCTCAAATTCCTCGGTCTCCACTTCCTGCTCAATCTCAAAGTCAAACTTCAACACTGGCTGGTCGCCGTCCCAAGTCAGCTGACCCTCAATAGTGAACGCCTCCGCCTGCTGATCCTCGGGAAATTGCTCGGGATCGGAAAAGTCTATCTCTCCCTCGCTCTTGTTCCCGAGGGCGTTGACGTCGTATGCCACCACACCGGTCAGCGTGGGGGTATTGCCCTCCTGCATGAAGTTGCCGTCATCGTCCAGTTCAGCCTCTACTCCGGCATCCTCGGGATCAATCCGGATGCTGAGATCGCTCATGCTGAACTTGGCATTGCCGAACAAACCAAATGGTCCTAGTGAGTAGTTGAGTTGCAGCTTGGCCTTTGTCGATTGGGCATCGACGCTGGTTATGCGAATGGTTTCGACTGGCGGATCGTCGGGATTAATTTCGGCTATTATTGTTCCCTCTACCTTGGTCGAGTCGCTGTCAGACTCCTTGGCAATACCCAGATCCAGTGTCACCTCTAATTCGATCTTCGACTTTTCTTTATCGGCAGTGAACAGCCACGGCCCGGCTTGCGCTTGGCCAAACCCAGCAACGAGCACACCAAACAACAAGCCAAGAGCTACGAACATTTTCACCGGGGAAACTTTTCACCCGGCAACGGATCAATGCAAGTCATTGCGCATCGCACTTGGCTAAGCAGCGGCCAGGGCTTGACCGCGCCTTCCCGCCCAGCTACTGTTTGTGTCGATGAAACCGTTGATTTTTGCAAGGGGCCTGCTCTCGCTGGGGCTGGGGCTGGGCTTGGCCAAAGGCACCGCAACCGCCGCCAAGGGCGCGAAAGTCGTCAAGGCGTTCGGCTACGAAAACTGCATCGAGCTGATAAACAAAACCACCCGTGTAGTGCTCGCGCCGGTTGGTGGGCGGGTGTTGTCTTACGAAGTGAACGGCGTGAATGCGCTCTACCTGAGCGAGTCGGACAGCCAGGGTAAAGGTGGCTCAAGTGCGGGGCGGTTTGATATCGGGCCGGAACGGGTGTTGCCGCGACACGATCTGCTTTGGAGCGGTCCGTACACCGGCGAGGTGACAGGCAACCGATCGGCAAAGTTCACTAGCGGCAAGGACAAGGTAACCGGCTTTCAGATTGTTCGCGAATTCAAGCTCGCCGCCAAGGGTACGCACCTTCGCATCAGACAAACCGTCATTAACATCTCGGAAAAAACCAGCCAAGTCTGCTACTGGTGCCGAACATTCGTTCACGGGCAGGGCATCTGCGTCGTGCCGGTCACCGAGCACAGCCGCATGCCGCGCAAGCACGTGATCTACGAGAACGGCACCACGGTGAACTTCCTGCCGGAGGACGAAAAAATCACCCAACGCGAAGGCTACGTGCTCGTCGAGGGCCCACCGCGCATGCCCAAGCTCGGCTTCGACAGCAAGGCCGGATGGATGGCCTACCTGATGCGCAACAACCTGCTGTTCGTCAAGGGCTGGCCCACCTATCCCAAGCGGCCGTACAACGAGATGGCCGGGTTGACGCTTTCCATTTGGTATCCCGACGGGCCGATGTGTGAACTCGAGCCAATCGGCCCGCAGGAAATTCTCAAGCCCGGGGAAAAGGCGTCGTTCACCGAGGACTGGTGGGTGGCCGATGAAAAATTCCCCGGCGATGCCAAGTCGGTCGACCTCGGAAAACTCGAGGCTAAGGTTAAAAAACTGACCGGCCGCAAATAACCGTGCTCAGTCGCCGGCCGACAGCGGCCCGTATACGCGCACGGCGAACGGCTCAAAACGATCCACCACCCATGAACCGTCGGTCGTTGCGTTGCGGCCTTCCTCCAGCACCGGCACTTGGCCGGTGGTCTTCCACGGCAACCGATAACGGTACGTGTGCGACAGCGGCGTGGTGTTCACCGCGAGGATGTAATGGCCGGACGGCAGCAACTCGTCCCCGTGTTTCACTCGCAGCAGCACCGACTGTACGCTGGCCTCGAGCGAGGCGTTGAAACGCGTCTCCTGATTTTCAAAATGATGCGCCTTCGGCCACCACACATGCTCCGCGGCAAACAACGCCTCGCGCTGCCGAACTTCCTTCACCACCCGCTTCAGAGCTGCCCAAAGTTCAGGATACTTTCGCTCATTCAATTGCATGTCGGCGTAGCTGTAGTAAAAAATCCCGTTCGCGCCACGAGCCAGCGCACTGTACGTCATGCTGCGCAGCTCGCGCTCTGTCGGCGGCCGTAAATTTTCTTCGCCCGGCAGCAATCTTTGGTGCGCCGTCCAGTCGAACGACTGAATCACCGCGAACAACGGCCGCTCCGCATTGGTCGCCAGACGCGTCTTGTGAATGTGCTGAGAGAAATTGGCCAACGGCAGCCACGGCACCGGGTAGCGATCGATCATCGTGATGTCGGCGATGTCAGCGTACCATTTTGCGGAGTCGCCCTGATACAATACCAGGCTCGTCGGCTTCGACGCCCCCGTTCGTTTCACCACTCGATGCGCTGCCTCCACCCTCTCAGGGGATACACGTTGCATGTCCGGCTCATCGATCAAATACCACGACCACAACGCCGGGTGCCGGTCGAACTGGGCTACAGTGGAGCGAACCTTGGCTGCATTGAAATGGTCCCCGGCGCTCGATCCCGGCGAGGCCAGCACACCGATGCCGTTGGCCTTGGCCGCGTCGAGAAACCGGCGCTTGGCAGGCCCGGCGACGAGGCTGAAACCGGCATCGGCGATCTCAGCGAGATTCGTCTCGCTGCCCACCGAATACAGGCCGATGGGGTAGGCGCCCGGCCGTGCCACGCGACAACCGGCGGAGCCAAGCGCCACTAGCGCGGCGGTAAACAGGCCAAGCGCTTGGCCAATCGGGAGTTGTCGAACCATCCGGTCGGTGATTGAAAGCCAAGCCGCTTGGCCAGGCAATCGGAAACGCGCAGTCGCAGACCGGGCGGCAGCCGCTATCGTTATGCCTCTTGACACGTCCATCTCGCCCCGACAGACTCTTTCAACTTATTTCAGTCACCTGATAAGCAGTCGCTTGCAACCTGAAATCCCATCAGCAAATAACCATCCAATAAGTAACATCATGAAATCCTCCTCTGCATCCCAGTGGGCACGGCTTTTTGTCGCCTCCTTTTTCACGTTTTCATTGAACGGGTTCGCCCAGGTCCTGTTTGAAGACAATTTTAACACAGACACCTCAGCCAACTGGACCGTCCTAAGCGGAACGAACGCCGACGAGAATGATGCCGCTTATGATGCTGCGCTTGGGGATTTCACCGTGGACTTTGCCTTCGACTATAGCACTCGCGGGATCCCCCCGGCACCGAACAGCGCGGATCAAACGACCTTGGGGGTCAAGATCTCTGTGAACAATAACGACGACACCACCGGGAGCGAAGCCATGGGTGTGAACCTCTTTCCTGCCAACCAGAATTTCAGCGGCAACTACGCTTTACGCGTGGACATGTGGATCAATTACAACGGCCCGGCCGGGGGCGGCACCGGCTCCACGGAGCACGCCATTTTCGGTATGAACCAATCGGGAGAACAAGTCGGCTGGTCATCCCAACCCACTGGTGACGGCGTCTGGTTTGGCGTGGATGGCGAAGGCGGCAGTTCGACGGACTACTACAGTTTCGAGGCTGACGATTCCGGAACCGTCAGCCCCCTGCCGCCGGATCTCGCCGGGATGGTCGGCAAGAACAACACACATCCGGTGTACCAATTCCTCTTTCCCTCGCCTGCTTTTGAAACCCAGGGTGCCCCGGGGAAAAACTGGGTATCCGTGGAAGTACGCCAGGATGATGATGTCTTGTCCTGGGTGATGAATGGCATGGTGATCGCCTCAAGACCTGCGTCTGACGAATTTTTTGGCGTGCGCACCGAGGGGACGGTCATGCTGGGATACATGGATCTGTTCAATTCCATCGCCAACCCGAAGGTGGATAATTTTGTCGTGTACGACAACCTCAGGGTCGTGAATCTGGACAAAGACCCGGACCTGCCGTTGCTGAGCATGGAGGCGACCGATGACGCCGGCGTCGAGTCCGGCGGCGATACCATTGAGTTCACGATTCACCGTTCCGGGGACACGGTCGAAGCCAAAACAGTCGATGTCGTCATAGGTGGAACCGCAACCGAGGGAGTCGACTACACCCTGGAAAGCAAGAGTGTCACCATACCCGCCGGGGCCGAATCAGCCTCGTTTGTTGTCACACCGGTCGATGACAAGTTGGGAGAACCGGAAGAGACCATCATTGCCAGCCTGAAACTCGACCGGGAGGCTTACGAGATCAACCACGAATACACGGCCACCGCGATTCTGGCCGATGACGGCGATACGGCAACCGTCTCCATTACAGCAACCGATACCCAGGCGTACGAGCGGCACGAAGGAGACCTAATCAGTTACACGATTACCCGGACCGGTGATGACAGCGAAGACTTGGCCGTGACAATCAAGGTGGGTGGCAGCGCCACGGCAGATGCCGACTACGAGGGAGATTTCGCCGATCTGGAAATCTTCGCCTTTGAGACCGAAGCCATTGTCGAAGTGTTTACCCTCGATGACGCGGAAGTGGAAGGAAATGAAACCATCGAACTCACTCTGGTCGCAGGCGCGGGTTACGCCGTCGGTGAATCCGCCACCGCCACGGCCATCATCCGGGATGACGATTACGCCGAGGAGGAAATCCTATTTGCCGACGAGTTCAACGTCGATTCAAGTGCCGACTGGGATTTGCAGTTCGGCGCCATCAATGGTGTCGAGGACTACACCGCGACGTTCGCCGTGGATTATTGGGAGTTGTCAATCCCGCCGGCGCCCCACACCACCGATGAGAGCACCTTGGGATTATATCTGCAGGTCAACAAAAATGACGATACCGCCAGTGGCGCAGCCGGTGTTAACGTCTTTCCCAAGGATCAGATTTTTAGTGGGAATTATGCGGTTCGTTTCGACATGTTCCTGAGCGCCGGCTCGGGTGCGGGAACAACCGAACACGCCATTTTCGGAGTCAACCATTCCGGCGACATCGTCTCCCGCAACGCAGCCACCGGCGATGGTGTCTGGTTTGGCGTGGTAACCGACGGCAGCAATAACCGTTCCTATGCAAGCTATGTCGGCGCAGACCTGAAGAATTCCCTACCGGCCTCGGACTTCGCCACGCTGATCCCCAGCCCGCCGTACATTTCGGGTCTGTCGTTCAGCGGCCCCGGTTCTCCCAGCAGCAACGGCAATCAGCCGGAACCGGTCTGGGCCGACGTCGAGATTCGCCATGTTGATGGGTTGGTGACCATGAAAGTGAACCAAGTTCCGATTTTCACGGTTACCGATCGCGGAGCATTCACGGAGGGCGTGTTCATGCTGGGCATGAACGATCAGTTTTCCTCCATCGGCTCTCCCGACACGTTCGTCATTTACGACAACGTCCGCGTGGTTCCCTTGAAATCAGAAGGCGGTGTCACCGTTGTCAGCGTAAACGCCACCGACAGCGTAATGACCGAGGGAGACTCGGGCGACACCGGCACGATCGTTGTCTCCCGTGAAGGATCAACCGATGCAGCGTTAACGGTCCAATTGGAAATCTCCGGCGACGCGCAACTGGACGCCGATTACAGTGGAGCCACAACCGAGATCGTGTTGCCGGCCGGCAGTGCCGAGGTCCCCATTCTATTGACGTCCATCGATGATGACGAGGTGGAAGCGGCAGAAACCATCCGGATCGACGTCGCGAAGAGTGACACTTACTTCATTGGGGCCGCAGCCTCAGCGGTTGTTGTGCTCAACGACAATGACAAGGAAGACACCGGGCCGGCGCCGGAACCGGAGGTAACTCTTTGGGGAGATGACCTGAATTCTGACAGTTCAGGCAACTGGGCCGTCCACAAGTCAACCGACGACACCGCCGTGACCTTCGGCTACGACTACAGCGCCGACGGCATCCCGGCGGCACCCAACTCGGACGGCACCACTCTTGGGATCAAGTTTGAGGTCAATATC
>Ga0208275_1000215_pt1 | contig 11306 bp, 3 predicted proteins | sample ETNtaG_FD_185757 | JGI IMG/M metagenome (GOLD analysis project Ga0208275, IMG submission 185757) | Marine microbial and viral communities from oxygen minimum zone, Eastern Pacific Ocean - ETNP201306PF49B (SPAdes) (version 2) | ecosystem: Environmental > Aquatic > Marine > Oceanic ... | reverse complement strand
TTGAAAATAAAAATCAACTAAAGTGTCAAAAAAATAGAGATAAGCTATACTATTATAAAATATGGCACCCATAAAATATGAAATTTCCTGGACTATATAAACCGAGCTTTCCATTTAAAAACATATCTTTTGCATGAGTGAATTCATATGAAAAGGGCATTCAACTTGAAGGGTAATTCTTGTTGCAATTTGATTAGTTCTTTGGATTGAAAAGGGTATTATACACCATTCATTCACTTTTTCTCCCAATGATCCTTTTGACCGAGAGGAGGGACATCTTAATCAAACAATTAGCTCGACCAATTTTAATTTAAATTTCATATTACATAACCTCCGTTAAGTTATTTTAGATAGAATTTCTAATTTAAAACGCTAATTAAAGTTATTTGGAATTTACGTTTTAATTTCTAACTAAACTTTAAACTATTTTTCATTTAACATTACCATGGAATCATTGGCGAAAGTATTGATAGTTGTCAGTAAATATGGTTTTTCGGTTTAAGTGGGGGACGAAGGTGTCTCTGGATAATATTTTGATAAGGGTGTAAACAAATATGTGGTCCGAATGCTACAGATGGGAGGTACAATGTCTATTAACCTTTTTTATGGTAGTTAAAGAGGATTAACTACTTGTAATTACCATTGTTTCTTTATAATCACTTTTTTAGTTCTTAGAACATATTCACATTATTTGAAGAACTTCAGATATTGTTTGACCTATTTGGTCTATTAATCAACCGATGATTTGATAAATTCCTTGGATCGGTTCAAAATATTATTGAAACACATGACAAAGCTGGAAGACCTAAGAATAAAGTTTTAATAAAAAGGTGATAATCCAACACCGTATCTTATAGAAAATTGGATCTATTGTATGTTGAAAAGAAAGATCAATATTTTATAAATCACATGGAATGAACGCTTACCATTCTGAATCCTTTGATATGATAAGTTTCGTCGTGTATAAATTATTTTAGTTAAGAATTTTATGAATGTGAAATACAATTTTAAAATGATTTAATCTTTACTGTTTAATGATAAATTAAGACATGGAATAATCTAAACTTTAGTTGTTAACTTAAATATTAGAATGTGATATAGAATTTTCAAAGATAAGAATTTCTAATTTAAAGATTACTATTAAATTATTAGGAATTTGCGTTTTAATTTCTAACTAAACTTTAAACTATTTTTCATTTAACATTACCATGGAATCATCGGCGAATAAACGAGTGATACTGGCTTTCAGCAAATATGGTTTTGAGATTTAAATTAACGGGGAATGTGTGGTCTAAGAATTCAACTCTAAGTAATCTTTTAAAAGAGGAGTACCGCAGTATCATGTGGTCAGAATGCTACAGATGGGATGTACAATGTCTATTAAGTTTTTTGAGCTGGGTTGTTAAGTAGGATTAACTTCCTGTAATTATCATAATTGTTTCTTTATAATCACTTTTTTAGTTCTTAGAACATATTCACATTATTTGAAGAACTTCAGATAATGTTGCCCTCATTTTGTATTCAAATCAACTGATGATTTGATAAATTGCATGGATCGATTCAAAATAATGTTGAAACACATGCCAAAGCTGTAAGACCTCAGAATAAGGGTTTCAAATAATGGTTATTATCCGACGAATAATATATTATAATTGGCCTATTTCAGTCGAATGACCGGTTATATGCTCTTGAAAAGAAGGATCAAAATTTACTAAACTATCTGGGATGAACCTCTAAATGCCAATCTGATCCCACAAAATATGGTTGATTTTTGATATGTGAAATAAGAATTTCTAATTTAAAGATTACTGTTATTAGGAATTTACGTTTTTAATTTCCAACTAAACTTTAAATTATTTTAAATTTGTATTTTATATTACATAAACCACATTAAATTATTTTAAATAGAATTTCTCATTAAACAGTAAAGTTTAGATTATTTTAAAATTGTATTTATATTACATAAACCACATTAAATTATTTTAGATAGAATTTCTAATTTAAAGATTACTATTAAGTTATTAGGAATTTACGTTTTAATTTCTAACTAAATATTTAATCAATATAATTCCGTTAAATTTAATTTTTTAATTAAAAACTTCAATAATGGAGAAAGATAAAACACTCACAGAAAAAATAAACCACCTAAGTATAAGATAAGAAATAGCTGATAAGTTGATTATTCATTTCTATGATACAGTCTACAATTAATAAGAAGATAAGAATACGTTGATTGCAGACATGTGTTCTTTTTTCTTTCGTTTCGAAATTGGGATGTAGGAGGAAATTAGGAAGCTTTTAGAAGAGAAAGGTTTAGAAGATATCGAAAAAGCAAAACTATTAACTTTAATGGAGAAAGCTAGTATAAATATGACTCCTATATTAAAAGTATTCTCTAAATGAGTTTTATAACCCATCTTTGAATTTAAATTTTATGTTTATTTCATTTAATTTTTGTTAAATTCATATAAATCACTTTTTAACGTATTCCAATAAAGATATGACGAAAAAGTTTGTTAAGGTGCTCCCCTCTAGTACTCCTTTGTAGTAACGGCTAATTCTTTTGCATAATGGGCATTCCAGTCTTCTTCTTTGCCTCGTGCATTTAACCATTTTAATTACGCACTCCAAGCAAATTGTGTGCCCACAATTTAGAATCTTTGGCTTTCTTACTCTTGGATTGTAGATTTATAGACAAATTGGACAGTCTAGACTTGAATTAGGTATGGTTATGTTATCTGGGGTTTACGTGCTGTGAATCGTAAATCTTTTTGGTTTTATTATTTTCTTCAACCTTCTTCTTCTCTTCCTCGTTGGTGTTGGGCTGTCTTCTTTCGTTAAATCTATTATTGTTTGGGTTTTAGGTCCAGGAGGTGCTTTAACAAAGTCATCTTCTGAAATACATTGGGGGTAACTCATTTTCTTTAAAGAATTTTATATGAATTTAATTTATTAAATAAATTGGATTGATTTTGATATGTGAAATAAGAATTTCTAGTTTCAAAAGGTGTTATTAAATTATTAAGAATTGATTTTTTTATTTCTAACCAAACATTAAATTATTTGAATAAAATTAATACATTTCGTGTTTAACCATATTTAAAAATTTATGATAAATAACTCACCATCAATACCACCTTTTTATTTAAAATCCATTACCATTGGCTATTCCGAGCATCCTGTTTCTATATAATTCTAAAAGCGGGCATATAAGAGTAGTTTAACCGTTTATATAACAACTTTCCTAGTATTGTATGCATTAAAAATAGGGAAATCTAAAAAACATGATATAACAAAGGAAAAACATCTATAGATAATGAAGTAATTGAAGATTAGAGATTGCAATGCGTATGACGAGGAGTATCTATAACGTAAGACAAGCAGATTTATTAAAACATCCAACCAAAAAATGCTTCTACGAATATAAAAGTTGAAATTAAGAAAGTATGTATTGTCACATAAGTTCAAATTGTTTTATGAAATAAGCAAACGATTTTTCTAACCATTAAATGAATTTCTCCATTAAAAAGAAAGGATAAGATTTCGTCATGTCAAAGAAGAGCATTTAGGATTTGTCAAGTCACTTTTTACCGACAAACAGACGAAAAACCAATCTCTGAATAAAAAGTTAATTCTGTTTAAGGATTAATATCCAGATGTCCAGATATCACGTGGTACTCTGTATAAAATTTAGAAAAGGTATTTACGATATTCGTTTAAAAGAATTACTTAATATCGACCAAAACCATCGGCAAATCTGTAATTAAAGAGGATATTTTTCATTCGGCATTTTCTTTCTATATTGTAAGATAAGACCTGTCAAATTTTTATTATAGACGAAGCTGGTTTTGGAACTTAGCCCCTAAGACATTATGGTTATTCTAAAATCGGTTAACCATGTGTTGGTATCAGAAAAACATTAAGGCATAACTTAACCTGCATAGCAACAATTTCAGAAACAAGAGCAGAATACCTTTAATTTTTTTCTATCGGAACAACTAAAAAAGAAATGTTTTTTGAATATTTTAGCGGGTTGGTTGAGACTGTACAAAAGAAATATCCTGGTAAGAAATATTATTTTGTCATGGATAACTTGTATGCACATAAAACATCATTGTTATGGCATATAATGCAGAATGATAACGTCTTTGTTTTATACACTCCATCTGCGAGTCCACAATTATCACCCATAGAAAACATGTTTGGCAAAACCAAAACGATGCTAAGAGATTATAAAATCACCAATAAAAAATGTATGGCCAGTAAAATTTCTGAAATAATGTTTGGATTTGATTAGTCAACAGTAGAAACATTTTTTAGGTTTACAATTATTTTTATTTTTATTAATTTTCTTGAGAATTACCTTGAACAATATTATGAACTTTTGGAAGAATTAATGACTAAGTTAATATCTATATCTAGTATAGAATAATTGTTTTTTTAATAAAATTTTAATAAAAAGTAATTCATTATTTATTTATAAATTATTAGAGATTTTTAATTCAAAAAGTTATTATATTCTTACTAATTAAGTTATTTCTTTTTTATTTATATCGACTGAATACCAAGATTTGTTAGGGAATAATTAAAGCTTCCAATGAGGATGGAAATTTAAATAAAAAAGGATTTTAATTCGTTTAACTACCGAGTAAAAAATTATTCTGACAATTTAAAATTCTAATTCCGATGGCATAATAAACCACCAGCCAAACTGACAAGTTCTATCGATATGATTTGTCGTAGTTCACAAAGCTAACAACGTGTTAGATACATCAGGCGCTTTTTGTTGACTGTTCTTCCCTGACTAAGGCCGAAATGGAAATCACTTGCACTAAGTAAATTTTAACATGGTGTCCTTTTATTTTTTTAGAGTTATGTGTCTCCCATGCAAAGATGTTGTGTGCTCCAAAAAGTTGAAGGAACACAATCCGCAGACTAATGTCTCTTAGAAGTGCCCCGAGTGTCAAGCCAACGTGACTTCAACAAAGGATTCGACAACCGCTCTTTTTGATGCCTTCAAAGTTGCTAAGACCATTCTCTCACATTTCAAAGTGGCTTAGGAAGCTTTGAGTAACGCGCACCTAGAGTAAGATATACTCTATGCACAGATACAGAACAGAGACAGATCCATGATGTTAGGCAGACCTCAATTGGCCATGACAAGTGCATACCGCTATCCCCAATCATTTCAGCCACAACTCCAGCAACGGCCGATCTATTCTCTACCGCAGCAACCTATTCCAGCGCTGCTAACTCCACAACAGCAGCAACCTATTCCAGCGCTGCTAACTTCACAACAGCAGCAACCAACAACTAATGTATCGCCATCTCCACCACAGCCACCACAACAGACATCTCAAACACAGCAGCAACAACCACCACAGCCACCACAGACATCTCAAACACCGCAGCAGCAACCACCACTGAGAACCCCAACCCCAGACGGTATTCAAGATGTTCTTAAATACATCCTGAAACTCTAAGACGACCTCCACAAGAAAAAGTGATTCCATTTAAATTTCGTTTGTATTTTTTATGATTTCGTTTGTACTTTTTTATGATTTCGTTTGTACTTTTTGATTTAGTTTGTAAAAATCTTTCCATATTATACTCATTTAAATTATTTTGATTTTTGTTTACTATTTTTACATAAAATTTTTAATTAATTAATTAATTTAAAGCACTAGCTAGGCTAGGCAATCTGAAAATTTTTAATTAATTTTTTAAAATAACATGATTGTGGTGAGTAATTTAAAAATAACAAATCAAAAATTGTATATATTAGCATCTCAAAAATGTAATCACTTCTAATCATCAACCAGTCCCTTGTATAAGTCTGTAATTCGCATTAATACAGATTCTTTCAGCATATGTTGACCTTGTATTTCCTTTAAAAATAAATATTGTTGTTATTGTTGTTTTACTTCTATCTGCATGCTTTTTTTACAGGAATTACATAGGAACTGCGAATCAATTGTTTCTTTCAAGATCTTTAAAATACAATATGTGCATCCACAATCGCACAGTATAGGCAAACAACCAGTAGATTCACCCCAATATGAGTTGCAGTTTCCGCATTTAAGTTCAGGTAAACTTATAAATGACATTGAACTAGTTTTTTAAAATATTATAATCGTGTTTCTGAGAGCGAATAATTAAAGCATCCACCGTTGTTTAATTATCTGTTAAAAATTATTTATATAATCAATTTTTTAAAATGCATAATCAACAACAACAAAAATCTATTACATACCTCGTGAACAACTAGCCGGTTCCTCCCCATGTAAACCGAATAGCTAAGTGTTCAGTTCATTCAAAATATTTTTCTATTGGTAATGTTCACGATATTTGTGTTCCGTAAAATATTTTTTCTTTTTAATTACCATTGATAGTTTATTTGTACATAATTGTAAGCACGTGGTTTGCTCTAGAGTTGCTCTTAGAGATAAGATTTGTCCTACATGTCAAGGGAATCTGATACCTTGTTCTATACTGAAAGATTTTGCGGTCCTCTGCAGTTATGTATCAACGCGCGAACCCAAAAAATATTTTGTAACTAAAGTTCCTTACTACTGACCATACTTTGTTTATTTTTATAATTTTTGTGTATATGTTTAAGAATTCTTCAAAACTTCAACTATCTGTTAATTTCTAAATTTTCAAATTAATTTTTTAAAAATGTAACATATTTCCATTACAAAGTTTAGTGAGAAAGTATTTCCATATAGAGCAGGTTTAGTTATATTAACAATTGAAATACTATTATTAGGCAACATAGATGATTAGTTGAATAAGTGGATTGCAAACACGTAAACTTATTTAAAAGAAGGTAGAGAATATGAAAAATAAGCACGAAAATAATATATTTCCGAAGGCAAACGCAACTTGTTGGTTAATCAGGATACAGCTAATTTTATAATGTAGTTTAAAAAAAATAAACAAAGCCTGGTATTTAGTGGATATTGTGAAGGTCTTGTAATGGATGCTGAAAAAGGACTTACCCTTATAGAAGTAAAATACATACCAAGCTTGAAAAATCACACTGTCAAATAAATAGCGAAGAGAGGATATCATTGTTATCTCACCTGGAGGGATGGAAAAATATAAATCAGAAAAGACTCCAAACTTTACTGTTAAATGTAGTTATACCTATGGTTATACGGTTTAGAACATGGAGTAGCTATTATCGGTGCATAAGATGCAATTGAAATATCTGTTAAGAAAAATAAGGATTGGATGCGTAAAATAGTCAGGATATTCAAGCAATCACAATCATAGAATGGTAAACATGCAACAAAAACCAAATGTAATAATTCTTTTTGTAATTTGTAAAAACTAATAGAAAATGGTCTTTAAAAAGGCAACATCAAACTTAAATAACAAGACATCAAATGCTGTGATAATCTTCAAATACAATGTCGATAACTTTAACAGGAAAACATCAAACTTCGACAGGAAAACATCAAACTTCGATAACAATTTAAGATGCGTGAAAAAATGCTACACTATAATACAACTGAATTTAATAAAGAGAACTCTAAATTGAAAGAAGTGATACTTGAGTTAAGAAAATAATTATCTCAAAGTGAAAAACAATATTGTGTGGCTTTAGATTTAATTAGCCTTATCCATAAACCCCAAACTTGATACAAGAATAAAAACTTTTAATATTAATTTATCTGTAAACCTTATCTATTAAATTATTTTAATAAATTTAAAATTTTAAACAATAAAATAAAACTTATTTTCCAATTACATGGACTAAAAAGTAAAAATACTTGCTGAATTTCTCATTGCTCTTCATTGCCCAACACATAAAGTTTTCTGGGGAATAGGTTGTGAACCACATGTGATAAACGATAAATATTATTGTTCTCGTTCTCTGGGGCTGGGGTAAGAACAGGGATTTATCGATAAAGAACTTTATAAACTAGGAAGATCGATAGGTCAAAAGAAAATGTTTAGAGTCGACGACTACTTCAAAAAAAAATGATCTCTGTTTAAATATTCAAATATACGCTTTATTTTAAACCATTAAGATTTATTTTAATAAAAAATAGCACCTTTTTATTGTTTAAATTTAATTAAAGCCATCATGAGGTAAAATCTTTTAGGATAAAAGAAAACAAGAAATAGGTAAGGCGCGGAACCAGAACTCGAGCGTAAATTAAAGAAAGCAATGAAGAAACAAATGCTTAATGATGATGCAATGTCTTGAATACATTCAGAAACTTCACATGAAGAATACACTGCTCCATTCCGTGTAAAACATTATGATGGGTAATTAATTGATTGACTGATCAAAGAGATAGAAGGTGAAAATGAGTAAAGAAACCGCATGACTTATAAATGGGTTAAAGCGTTTGCAAAAAGATAAAATCTTTCACCGTTCATTGTTAAAAAGTATCATATCAAGGATTATGTTGAAAAACACTTGGTTCTGTGGTTAAAAAAGGAAAATCTGTGGGAAATACTTAACAACGAACACAAAGCAAAGATTATAGAGAAGGCTAGCTAATTGCACCGGTTATATTCTAAGTAGTGGAGAATACAATAAGGATGGACTGTTAAAGATAAAAGAAGTAGTGCGAAATGGTACTCAGAGTTTAAAAGATAAACAAGAAAGAGAGTGGAGGAGAGATTAAAAAAAGATAAAATAACTTCCCTTTAGTAATGGAAGACCAAGAATCAAGAGATATTATACCAACACTAAAGCTTAGCTCTTGAATGGAACTAACCTGTGTAGCATAAGGAAGCCAAACTGTAGTAATAAAAACGACGTAAAAGGAAAAAGATTAAACGATATCCACCAATTTATTACGATGAAGAACATTCCGAACGAATATAGGATAAAGAAGAAGAAGAAGAAAAGGATTTTGGTTTATAATCTGAATTTTTTTGATACTATTTTATAATATTAACCAAAAATATTCTAATAAAAATTATATATAAAATTAGTCAGTTATATTCTTATAATAAAATTAATACTAAAAAAAATAAAAATGCGACGAATTTCTAGAAAATTGTAAAATGATGATGAGCTAACCTTTTCCTATTAATATGCCTGTTCTTTGGCTGAAATAATGGAACATCTAAGCTTGAAATACTTCAAGAAAGTAAAAAAGATGAACTGGCCGTAAACAGCTGCACTGGTCCACATCCTATTCGCAGGAACCCAAAAAATGTGGAACACCCTTGGCCCTCCAAATGCAGTAGCTTGCTTTCTTTGCTATCTTTATAGCGTTGTCAATAAAATGAACTCTAAACAATCGGCCTTCTTAAAAATGCAAAAAAAGATCATGAAAAATGAACTCTCAGTACTTATAAGAAGGTTTAAAATCAAAACCAACCTAGTTACTCAAAGGTATAGCAATGAAAAGAAGACGTGGTGGAAGAACAACCTAAAATGTGATCTCGGACACACTTACAACAACAACAACCCACTAAAGATCGAAGAGGTGAAAATTCTATTCGAGCGCAATAATACGAAGATGTTAAGACAACTCCATCGCAGAAATTCTTCTATCTCTTCTTCATCAGATAGTGAGTCTACTACATCCACCTTATCAAGATCCAGATCAAGACCAACCTAAATCAAAAAGGCGGAACCGGTAACCACTCTGCAGAAGTTCGAACTGAAGGCACCACCAGATTGGCACTTAGTTAAGGATCCTGAACTTATGTTTAACCAAAGCTACCTAAAATACACCAACATGGGTGTTGAGTTGTTTAATAAAGCGCGTGCTGAAAAAAGCTTACCCACCTAACACAACGAAACTCAGTGGGGACAATTTGAAACGGTGCTTCATAAATAGAAGTAGGAATATCTCAACAAATAAAAGTACCTCATGGCGACAACATCTTCGCGATGTTAACAAAAAGCTTTCCAAGATCATATGGCCGATATGGTGAACACCGAACTATGCTAATTAGGAGAGCCAGTCTACGCTAAAAAAAGTTTTAGGTGGATGCCGGCGTTTAATAAAAATGGAGGTTTTTTTGGCTATAATCAATACGAACCGACTTTTAAAGCAGAACCTAAATTCAATAGAACCATCTCACTGGATCAAATGAAGGCTCAACTTAATAATACCTTTTACCCCGATTACAGTAAGTAACAACAACAATAGCAGAGCATCAGCTACGGTCAATACGGCAAAACGTATCGCACAACACCAATAGCTCTACCCTCAGCCCAGATGTAGAGCACTTCGAATTAGAGAGATCCCAACTTTGCCACTAACGTTAATAATTGGTATGAGAATGATGTCTGATCAACCAACTACTTCATTTATATGATGACCAAATTTACTATCCGTTTAACTTTACTAAATCTAAAGTTCAGTTTAGATTAGAAATTTTGAAAATATATAATAAAAATAATAAATTTAAAGTTTAGATTAGAAATTAATTTTGAAAATACATAATAAGATTAATAAATTCAAACTTCGCGTCTTTATTTTAATTGTCTGTAAATGGATTATGAAAAATACAATCCACATATTTAATACAATGATCATGTTTCTGTCAAAGATCATGAACAAAATAAAGATCTTGAAATTAAAAAAGAAGTACTCGAATAAGAAAAGCTATAACGCCGTTATATTTACCCTGTTAAAGCACGGTATAAAGTATTAACCTAATACGGAGATGAATACCCTTAATTAAGCACGACGATTTTTACTTACTATCAAATCTGGAAATTAAAAAAACAAGCGAGTTATCCCCGTGATTTAAAGCTTTATTAAAATAAAGGCATTTTACCCGTTTCCATAAATTAGTGATCGCATTACAAGAACAGTTATCGAATACATGACGAATAATATGAATACATCGCATAATGAATTGATCGGTGGGTGGAGAACCCGTTAGAATCATATCATGTGCATTTTAACGAGGGTAGGGTTTGGATAAGTGGAGCGAGCTGGGAGTTTTACAAAAATTTCAACTAAACCTGCAGATCAGTCAAATATGGGAAATAGTACAGGAAGGAGTAGATTTAGCTGAAGAGAAAGAAGAATAAAGAGGCATAAAATAAGCGGTAGACTACATTCAGAGCCAAGATTGCTGATATGTCCGAAGAAGAGAAGGTGGAGTTTGAATAGAAGTAGTAGCGGAAGAAGCGGGAGTAGATGGAAATCGAAATTCAGGTGAAGAACTAGAAGAAGAAAGAGTGGAAAGATGCATACAATAAAAGGCACTATTCCAATCTTAAGGAGATGTCCGAAGAAGAGAAGGCGGAATATGAAAAGCAGAAAATGCTGAAGGAGCTGGGGAAGATGGAAATCGAAAGTCAGGAGAAGAAC
>Ga0208275_1000205_pt1 | contig 11433 bp, 18 predicted proteins | sample ETNtaG_FD_185757 | JGI IMG/M metagenome (GOLD analysis project Ga0208275, IMG submission 185757) | Marine microbial and viral communities from oxygen minimum zone, Eastern Pacific Ocean - ETNP201306PF49B (SPAdes) (version 2) | ecosystem: Environmental > Aquatic > Marine > Oceanic ... | reverse complement strand
TTCATCTAATGTTTGAGCTTCTCGTGCAATAGTAATTGCAGATGTAACTTCGTCTTTAATATCTTCTACAATGGTGTCAGAATGCTCTTTCAACATCTTTTCTGCTTGAAAGATTGTGCTTTCTAAAGAGTTTCGAACTTCAACATCTTCTCGTCGTGCTTGATCCGCTTCCCTGTGGGCTTCAGCCTCTTGCACCATACGATCAACCTCATCAGATGACAAAGTACCAGACCCTGTAATTGTAATGTTCTGTGCCTTATTTGTAGCCATATCAACAGCTTTGACGCTAACGATACCATTGGCATCCAAGTCAAACGTTACTTCAATTTGAGGTATACCTCTAGGTGCTGGTGGGAGCCCATCTAATTTAAAATTACCCAAACACTTATTGTCTGATGCAAAATCTCTTTCACCTTGCAATACCTTGATATCGACCGCAGATTGATTATCAGCAGCAGTTGAGAAAACCTGTGACTTTGAACACGGAATTGTTGTATTTCTTTCAATAAGGCGTGTCATGACACCTCCCATAGTTTCAATGCCTAAGGAAAGCGGTGTTACATCTAAGAGCAATACGCCTTCAACCTCTCCGGTAAAGACACCACCCTGAACAGCTGCACCCATTGCTACTACTTCATCCGGATTAACACTAGAGTTTGCAGATTTTTCAAAAAAATCTTCTACTGTTTTTCTTACAACGGGAATACGCGTAGATCCACCTACAAGAAGAATTTCATCAATACTCTCCTTTGAAACGCCAGCATCCTTAAGCGCATTCTTTACAGGCTTCATAGTCTTAGTAACAATATTATCAATTAGCTTTTCAAATTGTGCACGTGTCAAAGAACACTGTAGGTGCTTGGGCCCTGTAGCGTCAGCAGTCAAAAAGGGTAAATTGATATCAGTTGATTGTGTACTAGACAATTCAATCTTGGCCTTTTCTGCTGCTTCACGAAGACGCTGCATAACCATTGAATCTCCAGAAACATCAACACCTGATGACTCTTTAAAATCTTTGACTAACCACTCAATAAGTACATTATCAATATCATCGCCACCTAAATGTGTATCACCATTGGTTGACATTACCTCAACAACGCCATCGCCTATTTCTAGAACTGATACGTCAAAAGTTCCGCCACCTAGATCATAGACTAAAATCTTTTTATCACCGCCCTTATCTAAGCCGTATGCTAACGCTGCTGCTGTGGGTTCATTAATAATGCGCTTGACTTCTAATCCGGCAATCTTTCCTGCATCTCTTGTAGCTTGGCGTTGATCGTCATTAAAATAAGCAGGAACAGTAATTACAGCCTCAGTAACTGATGTACCTAGATACGCCTCAGCAGACTCCTTCATTTTGATTAAAACTTGCGCACTTACAGCTTGGGGTGCTAATGGTTTTCCGTCAATGATAATGTTACACGTACCCTGCTTTCCCTTCTTAACTTCGAAGGGCATGCTTTGTGCTTCTTTCTTAATTTCATCATACTTCATGCCAATAAATCTCTTGGCAGAATATACTGTATTCTTTGGCTTCATAATTGCCTGGCGTTTAGCAGTAATGCCAACCATTCTTTCACCATCGGCATAAGAAACCACTGATGGTGTTGTTCTAGCACCTTCTGAATTAGTGATGACAGTTGGATCGCCTCCATCCATTACTGCTACACAAGAATTACTAGTCCCTAAATCAATTCCAATAACTTTTGTCATTTGTTATTACCTCCTGCATATAACATAAACACCGTTTTCAACAGGAAAACCCCCTAGTTGTTATTTTTTTCAAAAATATCGTCTAAAACGATACCACCATCAAATTTACCCCGCTCTCTTGATTTGTATTGGGCAAATTTTCGAACATCTGACAATTCTATTCCCCAGTTCTTGAGGAATGTAAGAAAAACTTCATATATGTCTGCCGCCTCTTCTATTGAGGGATGTTCAGCAAACTCTTCTAGCTCTTCCTTCATCTTTTCAATTAAGCAGTCATTATATTCTTTGTCACGAGCAACATGACATACAACTTCACGCCCAGATGCTCGAATAATTTCAGGAATTCTATCTCTTACCAGCTTTCCCACAATGATTCCTTTTCAGGCAAACTTGAATTATGAATTAGTGCATATACTCTGTCTGCATGATTAATTGAAAATGGTCTTAAGAGACAGTATATAATTTGCGCTAGCGAATGACAAATTACATTGTGTACAGTCCAATTTTTCCATAGTTTGTTCATTATAAAACCCCTGACAACTTTACAATATTATTTCCAATTAGCTTATGTGACCACCCTTTAAACTTAACATGTAGTTCTAGATTTTTTGGAGGATCTTGAAACTGACCTAAAAATCTAGTTGCATTCTTCCAGGGTGGGCCTCCTTTATGTACAAAAACCTTGATAATTGTACTAGAATTTTTTAAACATCCGTCCCATGCATTATCAAGCCACTTTCCATATGAAGAATCTGACCACACGACCACAGACGGATTAATTTTACAAAGATCACCTGTAATACCTAGACGCTTAATGGTGCTTCCTCCTGCAGAATGACCAATTATTCTATAGTCTATATTTGCTAAGGATTTTCCATCATTGTGTTTTATCATGATACCCTTAACTTGATCTACAAACTTTATAAAATCGCCCGCCTTAAGCCATAAGCGGCTGTTTCTTTTTGTAGGTGTTGATGCGTGAACAGACCAGGGCATTTCAGGAATAACTAACACAAAATTTTTTGATGACAATGGAACAAATTGTTTAAGTGTTCTATCCTGAAATGTTCTATGGGGCACATATCCCCAGTGTCCGTGAAACCAAAATATAACAACTATATCTTTTGATAGATCAGTTGAGTTGGGCATCCAAATAATTGCATCTCTATGACCATTTTTGTGAAGTGGATCTTCACCACCTGATTTCTTTACAATATATGTTGTAGAATCTACTGTGCTAATTTTGTCAAGAGATTCAATCCACTCACTAACAACACGCTTATTAACACCTTTCTCTATGGTAACTGTGCTTTCTTGTGCTAATGTAACATTATTAAGTACTAGCAAAAATAAAACTAAGCTCTTCATATAATACGCCGCCTTAGTCCTATCACTGCCACAATTCCGAATAGGAAAACAATCCACACTTCTTCACTGTTTCCTGCAGCAATAGAGCAGCCACCGGCGGGATAATCTCTACCCGGGCCAGTTACTTTTATAATAATCTCATGCTGAGCTGTCACATGAGCTTCTGACTGGCCTTCCGCAATTATTGCTTTAGCCTCAACAACCAAAACATAATCACCAGGTTGATCAGGACTAAATGTAGGCGCTATATCATATACATGTTCAAATAATGACGTTTGAGTTGTTATGCCTATGGGCTCTTTGACCGTGACTCTTGATCCTCCGGGTCTTGATTTAACTGCCCACGTATATTCTAATGCTATATTTTCCAGATTACCCCTATTAGAAAATAATCGTAATCTAATAGTATCACTAGTTGTTGATGAAATGTTGGGTGAATATACTCTATAGCCGGCTTCAGGATCTAAACAGTTTTCCTCATCTCCAAAGACAACAAAACAAAAATGATCATCGCAACCTTCATCGCCTCTACCGTCCCTGTCTGCGTCTGTTTGCTCTACATTGAATACACCATTACAATTGTCCTGAAGGTTCAGGACAGTGTCACCGTCTAGGTCTGGATCACACGCATCTCCGGCGGTATCCAAATCTGTATCATACTGAAACGGGTTATACACACCCGGGCAGTTGTCTGCATTAAAGCCGTAGTCTGGTACGCCATCTCCGTCGATATCGGGTGAGCACCACTCGGCATCTTCAGTTGGATCTCCTACATGCATTGGACATGGATCAACAAGATTATCTAATCCATCGTTGTCAATATCTTGGTCACATGCATCTCCATCACCGTCTTCGTCTATATCTGCTTGATCTGCATTATATACCCTAAGACAATTATCTACATGATTTAAGACACTGTCTCCATCCATGTCAGTATCACATAAATCTCCTCTTCCATCACCCTCTAAGTCCCACTGATTTTGATTGTGAGTATTACGGCAGTTATCACATAAGTCTCCCACGCCGTCCCCATCACTATCAAACTGTTCGCTATTTGGTTTTCTAGGGCAGTTATCATATGAGTCCTCCACTCCATCATCATCATAATCATCAGCGCTTTGATATGTGTCGCCTAGATCAGTATTGTTTATTAGTATTGCACCGCCACCTCCGGCGTTGCCTCCGCCCGACATTTCAGGCGTACCACACTCCCCGTAATTATTATCGCACTCTAGTGGTGCGTCTTGTCCCATGGCAATCATGGGAAGCATCAGCAAAACTATAACTAATTTATTCATTCTCTACAACCTAAACTCTGTTGATCCTAAACACCATGCCATAAATGCAACGCCCATGGCGATAGCTATCCCTATTAGTACACCGCTTGCTTTATTCATCCTCTCCCTGTTCCTTTCGTGTGGTCTGGAATAGTTATATCGTGAATTAGCCCGCTTACTTTATCAGCTTTTGCTTTTCCGCTAAAAATACCGACGATCCAATAAGCAGCTTCGCTTAAAGGGTGGCCGATCAAATTATGAACCACCCAATTTTTCCATACCTTATTCATCTTCATCTTTCTTATTCTTTCTTGCATCTTCTATAGAGAAAAACAATAGCAACCCTATGCTAACACCAAGACATACCATCTCTAATGTGCCGCAACTACTCATTCTTACCTTTTTCTTTTAAAGACTTAATCTCATCTAACTCATCTAAAACTTCTTCAACTGACATGTCACATTTATTTGCAATGTCTATTATGCTTTGTAGATAATTTAGTAAGATTGCTTTTGCAGCCTCTGGCTTCTCTTCATCTGCGATACCTTTTATCGCCATTAGTTCATCTTTCGAAAGATCTAAAAACTTATTTTCCCCATTTTTAGCTTTCAAAAGATTTAAAGCCCTTTGTTCGAGCCAATTTAGGTAATTACCTTCTTTATTTTGTTCCTGCACAAAATCTAGTAACGAAGAAATTTTATTTTTACTCATTCTTTAGCTCATTTCGAAAAAATACTGTTCATATAACGTTGAACAATACTCAAACAGTATTCATTTGAAAATGTTTCATGGCCATGAGTTTCGTAAAAAGACGGGTGCATATTAACGGTCTCTCCGAGATTCTCATATGCGATAACCTTTTCGAAATTATCTTCTGATACAAGCTGATTCTTACCGTACGATGGCGAATATTCAAATTCGTCATCAGTATATGAGCCTGACTTTGGCTCCATCTTCGGTAGAGCAACAACGAACTCAGCTCCATAATTGGTGCGAATATCAACGGAAAAGTTATAGTTTAACCTTACCATCGTCTTCGGGTCACCATATGATGGCCTAGAATTCTCAACGTTCTCAACAGTACATTCCCAATGAGGAATCACTTCAGTGATTGTTGACTTCTTGATTAGCTTACCATTTATCTTTAAGAATGGTGATCCCATTTGGCTTTCTCCTTCATGAATTTCATCGTACTCTTCTACTTCGTTGCCTTCACGCGAAGAGTAATACCTCTCATTGTTATCGTTTAATTGCATCGACCGATTATCGTCGCTTGAATATTTACTCACTCTTTTCTTCCTTTAACCATTTACCAATTGACGCCAGTAGTAACAGCTGCGGCCCAATAGTCGTTAACGTCTGGTACGAAACTGAAATGTACTGGCACGCTGAATACTCCGGCGTCCATAGTATAACCAATGGCAGCTGTCAAATGAACATACTTGTCTTCTCCGGCGGGATCATGAAATGATAGGCTTGGTCCAACAGCTAACTGAACAGACTTGTCGATCTCAAAACCGATTAACGCTCGGACTGATGGTGATACTACACTTTGGTCAAGTCCTGTAATGCTGATATTCTGAATGAACAATACATCCAGCCACTTTCCACCTGGCATACACTGCTGCAATTCAAAGCCCATCGTAGTCATGTGCGGAGTCTTAAGCTTTGACTCCTTTCCATTAGCATCTGGCTGATCAGACTTGTTAGCATATACATATCCAAATCTGATACCTGACCTCTTAGTCCACTTACGCTTTACGCTGGCAGTGGTACGCCTACTTCTCTTTCCGAGTCTGCTTACGTCACTTCGATTAGATGTGACCGTCTTAGTCTCTGTAGTAGTTACAGTATCCTGCGCAATTGCAGGGGTTACAAACGAAAGCCCTAGGGCACAAATTAAAATCTTCTTAAGCATATTTTTCTCCTTTTGCTTTTGTAAGCAATTATATCACAGTATAAGAATTTGTTCAGAATTATATTACATACTCGTAACATTTAAATGCCGCAATGCGGACTACTTAGTTAACATGAAAACTCTAATTCTCATGTCTTCTTTAATTTTCGCTTTTCCGGCAATGGCTCAAGATAAGTTTTGGATATCTAACAAGATAGAAGTTGGCTATAGCAAGACATTTATAAGCAATCAAATTAAATTTAATCAAGATGAATTTATCAAAAATGATTTTGCAGTCGGCCTTAAATTCAAGTTAACTGATACTTCTATTATTCGAACACATTATTTGTTAGAAAACTCACTTAGAAATGCTTGGAAAAATAATCATTTTCTTGGTATTAAGCTTAATATAAAACTTCAATAAAATTAGCACCCCGGACAGGATTCGAACCTGTGACCCACGGCTTAGAAGGCCGTTGCTCTATCCAGCTGAGCTACCGGGGCTTATAGTCGCTTTAGATCTTCTTTGTCTTGAGACTTTTTTTCCTCATTTTCTAAACTTAACAGCACATATTCTATTTCAATAAACAAATCGTCTTCATCACCAAATAAAAAGCTAGATACACGAAAATTCGAAAGTATCCATTTTGTCTCAAATACTTCTAAGCCTGCACGTATTGCATAACATTCACGTGAAAAAAGAAGATCATCTTTAAGCGGATCTGTTGTGCGTGCTTGGTACTTAAAATGACCATATTTCTTATTAAGCAAGGACAATATCTGACGATATTTTCTTATACAGTTGTCTTCATTGATGCCTGCAGGTCCCAATATTAAAAGTATGCTGCTTAGTTTGCGATGTGCATAATAGAGTATTAACTCATTAGACATACCTGCAATATCTTCGGAACCTGTATAGTAAACGGACCCCCACCCAGGACTTCCGTAAATATATTTGTAATGTGGAATTTCAAGGCGACCAATTCGAGAGTCATCCTTTTTACCCCACGGTAAGCTAAGTGGCCCGGGCTTCTTTGGGATTGCCACAACTGCAACTATACAAATAGTTACATAGACAATAAGCGCAATCGACGCAATTTTCCTAGCGGGACCCACTCGTACCGCCCGTAGGATTTGTATTTTCTACTTTGGATCGAATTTCATCCATATCTTTTTGTAGATTTCTTAGCTCCAGCGTTAAGAGACGCACTTCTTTTACGATGCGAGATTCTTCTTTTGATTGAATCAATGCCACCCGGGTGGTTAATTCATTTGATTCTGTTGTATGCTGAAGTGCCATAAATACCGGTATCATCATGCCTAACAAAAGTACAATTGTCACAATATTGATAATATTAGTAGCTTTCTTTTGCCCTACCATTTTTTACCTTACAATATCCTTACAATATGGGAGCGGGTGATGGGCTTCGAACCCACAACATTCAGCTTGGAAGGCTGACACTCTACCAATTGAGTTACACCCGCAATGTTTTATTCTACACCAATGTTTTCAAATGTTCATATCCATTGGATTTTTTCCATGCATTGATACTTTTCGGAAAGTGTTGATGAGCTATCTCCAAACATGCCATGGCAACCTTCTGAATCTCCCACTGGGCACCCTCATGTGTCCTTAGCGAAATAAACTTTAGAAGATTATGTAAATTGGTTGTTCCGTAATACTTTGTATAGAGATTTTGAGGAAGTACTCCTCGAGCTTGCTCTCTACAAATACCTTTTTCTAAAAGCTGATTATACAACTGAACCGACCTTAAGTGATGATCTCTTATAGCACTGCATGCAGTATATGGTGAACTAGGAACCAACCCTTTATAAGAATTACCTAGTTCAGGATTGATTAGTTCACTATTGCTGGCCTGTCTATTAGACTTATGTTGAGTTCTAAATTCTAGTGGTTCATAGAATTGCAAGTCTACAGATGTATATCTTCGACTAATTTCATTATACGCCCAAGTTCGATGTCGATGATGCTGTGATCTTATGAAAAGAGGCACAGTGAAACGAAACGTAATATTGCAATGCTCAAAAGGGCTAGTATGATCATGCTCAATGAGATACCCAATGAGCTTAACATCCTTATCATCTAATTTCTCCTTATGTGTGTCAAATGAAACTCGAGCTGAATTTACAACTGTGAGATCAGAGCCCATATGCTCTATATACTCCACAGCGCCGATATTATCATCAAATAGATCAATACGCATTAATCGTATAGTCCTCCAGCTAAAATACTATCTTGAAGATCTCGCAATACAACTAAATCCGTAAACTGATTTTCAATGTCAGCTGTTGTTTTAAGATGATCAGCGCGTTCTATAGATCTTTCACCTGATGCCCATAAAACTTCAAAATGCATCCATCCTGTAGCAACATCTAGCTTTTTTTTATAGATTATACCTTGTCTATGACTCGACGGCCTATACTGTACTACATTAACACCAATATCTAAACTCATAATGAGTTACCTCCTAAAAATGGAGCCACCGAGAGGGATCGAACCTCCGACCGGCTGGTTACAAATCAGCTGCTCTACCAACTGAGCTACGGTGGCATATAAAATTATTTCGAAACCCACAAACCGGTTTGATTTCCTACACATACCCAATTAGGACGATTTGTTCTAGAATATAAATCTAAATACGGTCCGTTACTTCTAGACTCTACGTACCTATAAAACTCATGGGGCTTTCTACTATGTTCACGTCGATCAGCGAATATATAGTCTTTAGAACCACATAGTCCTTTGCCATTAGGAACTGACTCTGGTTCATCTGTTCCGCTATATCTAGTTCGTTTACCTTGACCTTTATCATATCGTACAGCAAAAATACACATTTCTGTATATCTCATCCCATATGGTGTTGGACTGCCTATATTGCTTTTTACCCATGGAATTAAGCTAATGGGTTTGAAGCCTAGTTTTTCACATACATCAAGAGCCGGTAATATCCCCTGATCTTTACCTGCTGTAAATGAGTTAACAGTCCACATGTACATATGTGCCTCTGGAGCCACGCCATATTGATTAAACCAGCCATTAACTGTATTGACAACTTCTTGACGCGTTTGAACATCATAGTGGGTTGAACATTGAAGTGAAGCATGTCCTACACCTCCTGTGGACTTTTTCCATGGGGGGTCAACTACAACTGTTTTGTACATGCATCTCCTTCGCGTCTAAAACAATAATAAACGCAAAAGAATAAAAGTATTAGTAGGGTTTAGCAAAACCTTCAGAAAGAAGCCATTGATTTAAATTTACATCATCTAAAAATATTTCAGCTAACCAGCGGCCATATTTTCCTCGTCCATGGGACATAATTGTAATATTTTTTTGTAATATCTTAGATCGCAAAGCATCTCTAGAACGAATACCCTCAGCCCTTGAAGAACCTCTAACTTCAGGTGTATCAATGCCTGATAATCTTAGCTTTTGACCTCTTAGCCATACTTCAAAGCCTAAATCGATATCAACAGTAATTGTATCTCCGTCATACACCTTGGTGACATATGCTTTGTATTCATACATTATCTATAATTTTTTTTATCTAAGCTTACATCGATCATGAGCTTAGAAGCTGAAGTGTCATAACCCCCTAATGCTGAGGACATATCACTTTCATGTGCAGCCCACCAATCACCATGTGGACCAAATTCAATATCAATGTGGTTGTGCATATAATGAAGATATATCTCATCCCCAACCTTAATATCTTGTATGGCATATACTTCTATTGCAGGATAGTCTTCATTTTTACGAAGTCGATAGTCTGCATTTGCATGATCATTAGAATGGTTATATAGACTTACATAACCCCAAGCAGTTGCTACAACACCAGCTTCCCAATGAAATACATAGTGCTCATGAATATGACATGTCTCTGTTTCAGCTTGAAACATTCTAAACATCTTGGGTGTGTAAAGTAATACCGGTGAGATTTCAAATATCTCATTTTCTTTTATGTCATGTGTAGCAAAACATCCTACACCATGAGTTGGTGATAATTTAGGTTTGACGCTCTTAATGAAGAAATCATTGCAGATCTTCTCTTTAAACACTTTGTTTACATTCCCAATAAATGACAATTTGTGCGTTGCCAATTATGTTCCTGACTTACGCAATCTTGTTCAGTTAGCTCCCAACAAAATTTACTAGTATCACCAGGTACAAAACAGCCACGAGGATATGATTCATCAATACAAACTTGACCATGCATTTTAGTTTCTGGATGATGACAAATCCAAACATTAGAAATTGTCTGATTAGAACTTATATCATTATTTTCAATTTCAAACCGAATAGGTGCAGCATCTTTAGGGGGCGGTGCAAATGTCTCGTCACCACATGACAAAATAAATACTAACAATACAAATATGAGCTGATACTTCATGCACAAACTATACATAGTGCATCTTAAATCGTTTATAAGAAGTGGGCCACCAGGGACTCGAACCCTGAACCTGCGGATTAAAAGTCCGATGCTCTGCCAGTTGAGCTAGTGGCCCACATTATAATAGTGGGTCCCGCGGGGGTCGAACCCGCACGTCCTAAGGACACTGGAACCTAAATCCAGCGCGTCTGCCAGTTCCGCCAGAGACCCTAAAGAGAAGCAGCTTCTTGTATTGCCAATTCTTGTATTCGACTTTGAAGCTTTAAAATTTTTCTCGCATATCGCATACCATGTCGAGTTGGCTTCTTTCCTTTGCATCTGAAGCCTGCATTATAGCCACATAATCCTCTTACAATACTTCCGTTATGATGATTAATCCACCACTTAAGAATTTTTGCACCAGCTTGTATTGAATTCTTTGGATTTTTAAGTTCATCACACGTATACTTGCGCGTAATGCGTCCTGTATATTTGGGTATTACTTGTGTTAAGCCGCATGCATTTGCACGACTAACAACTGTTCGCTTCCAATTAGATTCAACTGTAATTAAAGCAGATAAGAGGGTAGGATCTAAGTCATTTTTCTTACTTTCTTTAATAATCAAACTAGCTTGTTTACAAACTAATTCCTTTCTTTGAGAGGTTAACCAAAAATCTGGAGGACCTACAGCAAAGATAAGACACAGTAGTTTGGCTGTAATTACAATGTTCATTATACTACCTCACACAACAACACAACATGGCGGAGAGGGTGGGATTCGA
>Ga0208275_1000203_pt1 | contig 11439 bp, 26 predicted proteins | sample ETNtaG_FD_185757 | JGI IMG/M metagenome (GOLD analysis project Ga0208275, IMG submission 185757) | Marine microbial and viral communities from oxygen minimum zone, Eastern Pacific Ocean - ETNP201306PF49B (SPAdes) (version 2) | ecosystem: Environmental > Aquatic > Marine > Oceanic ... | reverse complement strand
GTTCTTCAAAGGTGAAAGCAGTTTTGGTCATGGTGTTACTTAAGGTGTTCCCTTGTTTACTTCTATATTATAGGGCATCCAGACCCCAATGGGGTGTTTAGTGGACACTTCTTAAACTGGTAATGAATGGACAGATTTTACTACTTTAGAATACAAATATCTACCACACCAATCAGCATGAGAATATAACCATTCACGATCTTCAATCAATCGTAAATCATATCTAACACCTTTTGCTGGTGCTGACCAACTGCTCGGTTTATATACCTCGCCAGTGTTCTTATCTACAAAGGCATGTGCTGATCCTTCACCTTCAACAATCTTATGGTATTTGCGTCCTGTTCTTATACTATAGTGAAGTTGTCCTGCTCTATTAGTGTACTTGCGATTATAATTATCCTCTAGTGATTTACATAATAGTGCAGTGTATTTAAGAACACTTGCCTTGATTGTTGCACGGGCAGTCATAGCAGGGGATTCAAATTTGTTCATTTAAGTTCCTCTTTCCATTTTCTAATAGTTTGCAAGGTCTTCCGTAAAACAGATTTTCCATAACCTGTTCCATAAGGATAAGAATGTTCGTAGTCATCAGACCCGTCAACATCGGAGAGAACTTTTAATGCTCTCTCTAAAAATTCATTGAGTTTGTTAATCTCAAAGGCAGAAACTTCTAAGTGTTGTTTGCTCATTGTGGTGAAATAGTAGTGTAAACAACTCTAGAAGTTAATCCAGATGATTGCATTACTGTATCATACATAAGATCAACATCACATTGATAATCTTCAGCAAGATTAAATGCAAGATCAATTGCCTCATCCTTGTCTTCTGTTGTGTTCTCCCAAGGGGCAGATTGACATCTAACGTGTAGTCTCATTGGTTGTTCCCTTGTTTACTTCTATATTATATGGCATCCAGACCCCAATGGGGTGTTTAGTGGACACTTCTTAAACTGGTTCTGATACTGCTGTGAGCAGTTGATTGTGAATATTCTTTAAGTAAGGTTGCACCCATTCTTCTTCTCCAAGTACACTTAACCAATCAACTGCACTCCAATCATTATCATTAAAACATGTTGCAAACTCACCATCATTCATCATGGGAGTGTAATACAATTCAGTTAGAGTATTAGGGTCTAATGTATAGACTGACCCTGTTTTTTCAGAGCGAATGAAAATCATTTTAGGAAATTGCTCCTGAACTCTCTTATTATAGTGCTTAAAGCACTTAATGGGGGATATAGTGGACAGTATGTGTTCTGTCCACTACAGACGCTTATAGACTACTCTCGTGAGTATTCTAAAAGTCATTCAATTCCAATGGCAAAACTTCAATTGGATCATACAATGGTTCTTCTGCCATTTCTCTAATCAATGAATCCCTATAATTAGGATCATCAAATACATCTGCCATTGGATTGTTCAAGTCGTCGTAATTCATAATACCGAATGATTTAATTTAAAAGAAAGAGGGCGCTGCTTCTAATCGCAGATCTTTTATACTCCCTCGCTAATCAAATATCATACTCTTTATTCTCCAATTGTTCTATTTGTCTTAGCAACTCATCAATATTATTTTGTCTACCAACTGTTAATTCTGCTATTTGTACTTGTAGATCTGCAATTAGAGACTTCATCTCATTGATGAGTGCCTGTTGTGTACTAATCATTGATTAGATATTATTAGGACAAGAATATGTATAATTACATAAATTCTGCCATATAATAATCCACTGTCACCTCTAATTCTGCTGCCTTCTCTTCAATTGCCAATAAAAAGCAATCATCTATTGTTAGATTTTCCTTCTCTTCTTCACTCATTTTCTTCCTCAACATCGATAGATCTAATAATACGCAACGCTTCAATCAAATTAACAAATCTATAACCAAGAAATTCATATTCTCGAATTACCTGACGTGTTAAATGTGATGTATCACTCAACTCAACTTCAATCTCTTCGCCTGTGCTATAATGTGCCATGCTAATAGTTGTCATATTATTAGTGCAGTTACTCTATGTAGTAGATCGTTGAACCACTATCTCTAACTGATCATATAAATGAGAAACATTACTATATTGTTCTTCAACAATACGCTGATCTTCATTAGACATCAAGTTAAGAGCAAACATAAGAATACGCAATTCATTATCATTAAAGGACATCTGATGATATTCTGTATAAGTCATATCAGTATTCAACACCTAACCTATCAAGTTCTGCCTTGACATCAGGATATCCAGACATTTTAACTAAAGAGATTGCATTAGTCATAACCCATGCTTTCTCACCACTGACATGATATTCATTACAAAAATATTCAATGCAATCTTCCAATGTAAGACGCAATTCCCGTGCTTCTTGTTGTGTTTCGTTCATAGTAATTTAAAAGTGTCTAGAGAAAAATAGTGATGTGTTACGATGTTCAATTGTGAAGTAATCATGCCTCAACTCATGATCCCAGATTTCTTGATAATCAATATGATTACTAATAAATGGGGGAAGATCATTCTCAAGATAACCACAATCTGATATTAATTCTTCACAGAATTGTGCTTCTGCTGATGTTGAACCATAACCATCATAAGAACCAGCAAAGGCATCCTCAAACTGTTCAACAGTTTCAATACCTTCATTATCCAATTCTTCAATCAATTCTTCATCAGCATATTCAATTACATCTTGGATATAATCAAGTAATGCTCGCTGTTCTGTTGATAGTTGAATTTGATCTGTCGTGTTATCAATCATAGAGAAATCCCAATAGATAAATCATCATTTTCCCACTCTTCACTAACACGCAATCCCAATGACGAGATCACAGTATGAATGGCAGTCCTAGAACATTGTTGGGTGGTGGAATTACCCTGCAACAGTTCTTCATTGTTGACTATACCATCTTTGTTAATAATAAAATTCATAATGCTACCTCCTTTTGTGTAAGTTCATCATCTATTACACCTTGAATTTGAGTGTAAATGTAATCAGTATCTTCTACATTATACAACACATCTTCAATTATCGTATTATCTTCAATCTCAACTTCATTAAAGTCATCATCATATTGTACCACATCTTCTTTAGTATAGATAAATGCGGCAACTGGTGATTCTTCTCCTTGTGTTTCAATTAGTTGGTCAATTCGTTGCTTGAGTTGTGATAGTGTGGTCATAATGCTACTCTACTCATGGAAATAAACAATAAAAATGCTAACATTACTACAACATCCCATGATTTGGTGCGAATGAAGTATGGTATGCTAATAGAATCAGCAATAAAATGCATCACCGCACCATAAAATGTGCTTACATGTAATATAACAAAATAGGCAGTGACTACAAGAAATGATCCTACAATCCTGCCTAAAATGTCAGGTCTCATCATACGCGAGGAGTTGTAGATTGCTGATACTGATCGATAACGTTGAGCAGTTCAAAACCATTCTGTGCTTGATCAAGAAGGCGGCGAAGAACGTTAATAGTCATGTGTTGTATAGTATAAAGAAAAGGAAAGCGGTATTGCCCTCCATTCATCTAATATACACGAGATCAAGGGGTTGTGTCAATACCGTGTTACACTTTGTCATCTGTCCATGAATTTGAGCAATGGTCTATGACGTGCTATCCTGTCCATTGTCATCTGTATGTACTCCTGATGTAGTTCAATTCCAACATAATTACGGTTGAGATCTATGCATGAGACTGCTGTTGTGCCACTACCCATAAACGGGTCAAGCACCAAATCACCCACAAAACTATAATAATTGATTATTTTGTCACTCAGAATTTGTGGATAGGGCGCTGGATGCTTCGATGCAGTCTCGGTATTGATTTTCCACACGTTAGAACGTTCATACCCATCTTCCACTAATGATTGTGATACTATATCGTCAGAATATGAACGCACAACTTTATCTATCAGATATCCTGATGGTTTTTGAAATACAAATATAGTTTCACTCACTACATTAGGTTTATATGCTACTGGTTTGCGATGCTGAAAGAATCCACCATTGCGATTCAATGCTGCTCCTTCAGGTTTTAACCATACAATGTCATCAATATACTTCCAACCCATTTTCTCCATGATAGAGAAGAAATGAAATGGTATTGCTAACCTCTTGCTCTCATGTGCTCTTGATTCTCTTGCTTGTATAACTGGTGATAAATTCACACAGCACATTCTACCCGGTTTAGTAACACGATACACTTCAGTGAATACTTTAGATAAGAATTCTAAGTATAAATCGTATGTACTCCAAATAGAATATGCCTTAGCATTATAATATGGTGGAGAAGTCCATGTTAGATGTACAAATTCATCAGGTATAGTGCTCATCAATTGTGATGCATCACCATGTAAAATTGTGTTCTTCTCCACCATTCAATTATACCATCTTACGAGTTGATGTTTTGTTGCTATTACAATCACCATTATCAAGTGACTTTTTACCATGACATAGTTTACAGTATGTCTTGACATTCTCTGAATTGTTGTTGTGATGATCACCATCTAAATGGTCAAGATCAAGACTATTCTGAAATGTCTTCCATATCTCCACTAACCCATCAATTTCACTCAGTTTCCCTCTAATATCACCATCTTGATCTACTGTAAAAGCACTCACTGGACATTTCCAACCAAGATGACTATCATGATTTTCACAATATTCTTTCTTGTGTTGTGTAACACCAGGACGCTTTAATCCTTTCTTACGAGCAGATGCACATGAGGAACATTCTGATTTGAATGACCAATACTTCCACTCACGAACTTGTACTTTATTAGTACACCCATCATTAACACACGTGGGTAGTGTGTGTCCTTCAGCGAAGAACTTCTCTTTCATGTTGTTCATTTTGATACCCATTTTGGGACGACTCAGTTATTATAGTAGATTTTAGTAGTTGTGATGCACATGTGTTACAGTTCGTAATCTGTACACCACCACCACTATCAGATATCTCCTAGTCCTATAATTGGACCCCAAGTTCCACGATCACCTTCCTTTCGTGTCTCTACTTGTTCTAGAATATCATGTACTTGAATAAGATTATCAATATCATGAAGCATTTTACCAATGTGCATGTTAATAAAGGGTTTTTCAGTACGCGCAGCGAATGCTAACGCATTCCGCAGATCCTCTTGTGCCTCGCGCAATGATGATTCAACTTGTTCTGTTAGTGCCATAGTATTATTTGAACTCCGTATATTATACCATACTTTTGTAGTCTTCAACCATTTCTATAATATTTGTTGCAATACTATTAGCAGATTCATCATCCCAATCATCAGCATCTAAAGATTGACCCATAGAATATACTTCATATAATTTTTGATTGATAGAATCCACTAATATATCATAGTTTGTCATTATTTTATACCTTAACGTTTGTTTCTGTCAGATTGTACTCTGTTAGAACTTTATTTAATTTATAAAAAAGTTTATCGTAACGTCTTTTTCTCATCATAACAGTCCATCCATGCACACGCAAAAATGCTTGAACAACAGGATCAGTTATAATAAGATACAAAACTATCTCTGATAACTCAATCGTTACTAACATCGAACTCTCCTTTCTTACTATCTAGGTATTTAAGTATTTCTTCACGCCATTCCATCAATTCATAGTAACATTCTTGATTATGAGCACAAGAACGTAACCTATTATCTGGTTTCAAAACAGATTCAATAAACAACGTGAGTGCATCACGCCTTTTAATAGTTTTAGAGTCCATGTGTGATTTTATTTAATAAGTTCAAGAGTTGATTTAATATAATTCATATCAATGTGTTCTGGTTCAATGGGTTTAAACCCAATCTTTCTCAACTGACGCCATGTTTTAGGGTTATCATGTGGTTGTTGTGCTTTATAGAACACTTCCAAAACAGCAGCATCCTTAACAGTTAAAGTATGACGTGATGGTAATGATCCATGTACCATAAAATCCTTGCGAATGCTATTAGTATACACTATACAGTCAACCCCACACAATATATTGTGACAGTTCTTAAACCGTCTCTACTGCTGCTTTGGTATAATTATGTGATAATGGAGCATTCGGATTGAATTCAATTCGATTCATTACCCAACCACCAGTAGGAGGTTTGATATCATCTTCAATATTAACAAATTCTTCATACTTAATAACATCACAAATTATATCTACAAGTTCACCATCTTCAAATATATACTCAAGATCAAATGCGAAATCTTTATTAATATCTTCCCACAATTCTGTGAGAATATATGAAGATTGCTCATCAGTTAATAGATCATACTGTCTACATCCAAATATATGTTTATTTGCAATTTGTTGACGTGATACTTTCAATTTATTCATACTATTAACGTCTAATCCACCACCTGCTCCCTTAAGTCCTCTTAATTGTTTTTCATCAGTAGCAGTATCATTAATCGAAGTAAATCTTGAATAAAAAGTTTTTGGATATTCCAATAATGTTTTGAAACTACACTTAGTACCTTGATATAAATTCATCGCACCAAGCATCCATTCACAATTTCTATTACTATAATCAACCAATCGTTGTAACAATGTATTATTATATGATGAAACATCATAAGTTTTATCTATAAAATACAATCCTAATGCTTCGGCATTACTATTAAGAGGCATTCCTAATAGTCTAGCAGAACCAAGATCTGTTTTTGCAATAACTTCATGCATCTTTTGCCAAACTGATTCTAAATGTTCACTATTAGTTTCTCTCCGAAAATGACCTGCTTCCTTTTTAATAGACGTATATGCTAGATTAAATTTAGAATCAAAGGAATTGATAGCATTTCCAGAATGATGCAACCCCAACAGTTTCTTCTCATCTTTAATCGTATCTCTATTTTTCCAGAAATACCCAAAATTAAATATTTTACTTAAATTGACTTTTTGTGTTAATGTAAGATTATGAGGTGCATATCTTTCATCAACTAATGGTGTATACAACCATGGCATTTCTGAATAAGTGCCAATATGCTCCTTTCGTAACAAGCTATATTTTTCTGTTACGTTATAATTGTCTGTAAATATCATTCGTTTGATAAGATAACTTGTCCTAAAGCATTATATACTGCATAAAATACATACACTTCCTTCTCAACAGAAGCTTGATCAGGTGGGAATGCTTCTTCCAAGAAATCCATCACATCATCTATTGTATAACCAGTGGTAGGATCATCTGAAAGATTATCTAACTCAATAACATTAAACTCTCCTGTGTGCATTGATGTCCACACATCCAATGGTATGATCTCTTTATAAAGATCCATAGAAGCATTAATTTTAACTGTATCTGTGCTATTATTCCACCCGTATGCACGTAGAAATACCATTGGTTTGCTAAGTGCTTTAGCATACCTACCAATAGTTGTTTCTAAATCATATATTTGAAAGTCGAAATTTTCCATGTCTTTATTTTAAAGTTAATTTCCAAGCTATGGTTACTCTTAGTCCAGGATATTGTCTTGAGATTGGTCCAGAAGTATGATAACAATCACCATGATGAAGAACTCCTTTATTTGGTTCAGGATATACACTGTATAATTCAGTTTCACTTATTTGATATGATGTATACCCACCCCATTCCTTTTTCCATTTAGGCATTGCATATAAAAGAAATGTCATTGAGTTTGAATTATAATCATCTAAATGAAATGTACCATCTAAACCATATGTATGACCATTTGCATACACATGATCAAGAGTATACTTATTATCAGTAACTCTCTCTATTTTATTTAGAAGATGAACAGCGAAGAACTCATCATCTTGTAACTCAACCTTCCAAAATGGTGTGCATAACCTAAAGCGGGGATCTTCCTTTGGATATGTCGTATGACCGAACTCCCACACTGGACCAGATACTTTCTTTAATATAGTTTTGAAGTCATCAACATTAAATACATGATCATAAGTAGTCACAGGTGTGATTATAGATTTATCCATATTCCCTCATTAAATTAATTCTAAACTGTTCTAGTGTCATTAAATCGTTATTAGATATATCCATTTCATTAAGAGATAGTCCATAATTAATAACGTAATTACGTATGAATGTATTACTGATCATACTCTCCAACCATCCAACAACTACCTTCCGATCACCTTTAGTAACTGGATTAACTTTATGCCACAATCCAGTGTCATATATTATAGCATCACCTGTCTTAGGTTTGTGTACTGTTTCATGTCCACCTACCTTAACAACCAATTCACCACCTTCATAATCATCATTAAGAAATACTGTCATACTCAGATGAGCATTAACACCACCAATTGGATAATTATCAATGTGATAGTTATAATAATCTCCAGTATTATACCACAAGAAGTACAATTGTGACAAACATTTCGTTGCAAAGATACTTCCTATCTTCTCGTTAGTAATAATATACTGTGAGTATTCATGTGCAATTAAATCATAAGGTGAAGTAAACTTCATCATTGTATTATTTTTCATTTCAACGTCTGGATTACTATTGATACCAGACATGAAATTATTAGCAGTAAATTGTTTAGTTGCTTTATTGATTAATGTTTGATCTATTAAATTAGAAACCCGCCATATCATTAATTTCTTCCTCAGTATACATGGTAGTGTAATCAACACCACCCTCAATAATTTCTTCAACACGCATCAACTTCATTATATCTTGTACCTTTTGGTTAACAATTCTTCTACTATCAACATATCGTTGACGCAATTCACCAATATTGATTAGTTTAGACTCCATAAGGTCTCGTGATGATTCTGTTTCACGTTCTACCCACTGTGTATCATCACCTTCCTTTAAATATTCAACATCCAAACCATCAGAATCCTTACCATCAGGATATTTTGTAAAGAATATCTTTGGATCAACAGGCCACTTCATTGTACTAATAGATTTAAAGAAATCAAGTGGAGTTGCATACTCTGTAGGATCTTTTGGAACCAATTTCCTTAATTCTGCTCTATACTTCTTCCACATATCCTTTTCACCAACATAACTATCCTCAACATCAGGTAATATTCTCCAATCAGTAACTGCCAACAACGCTTGCTTCTCAGTTAATCTTTTATTGTAAGTATGATCAAAGAACATATATTCTTTGTCAACTTCACTGAGAGTACTACTAATCTCTATAGATCTAACAACAGTTTGAGCTTCAATTAAACTAAGAATGTCTTCTACTAATTTATCAGCATCTTCCTGAGTAGCACCTTTATATTCATATGCAGTACTTGTAGATACTTTTGTTACATGATCATACTTTGGTTTCCTTCGTTGACAATAATATGTCCCATTATCATAGATCTGAATATATTGTAGTTGATCTGTATCTGTGTGCCATACTTCACCAACAACTTCACTAAGAAACCTATCTTTCAAAGTCTTTTTTATATCATATGCTTGAATTTTAGTTCTTTTCTCTCCAGTAACTGGATCATCAGGGAGATTAATGATACCATCATATTTAGATACGTATCCTACTAAGAAGTCAACTTCCATATAAAGTTTTCTTTCAGGTGCAATAGTGGCCATTTAATGAGTCCCCGATTTAATATACCAACCAGTCAATATATATTTATCTTTATCACTCAATACTAAATTACCTCTATGTACATGTGTATAACCTGCGGGCCACATTACAACTGTACCTACTGTTGGTTTTAACCTTTTACGTTGATATTGGAATTCAGTTTCTCCACCCTCCTCAACATCATTCAAATATATTATCCACGTAACTTCACGTTGTGACATATGATATGATGCATCTTCATGATGCCATAAATGATAACCACCACCTGGTGGTGTTTTTTGAAACTTTTGATCTGTTGAAACAAATCCTAACTTTTGTAATTGTGTAAACTCACTAATATAATGATACAAACATGACTTTAAAAATTGATTAACTTGAGTAACCCAAGTAGAATCAGTATAATTCAATAAAAAAGCACTGTCCTCTCTGTATTGTCTACCACCATACATTTCAGAACCATCCATAAGTTCTGGTCCACCCCTAGATGTTCCTGGTGGAGACAAATCTTTATCTAATGGTGTAACAATATGAGAGAGATCACCATTAAGTATACTATCACCATACTTAATTAAGTTATCACAAAATGATTTAGGTATAAAGTTTGGCCAAACACCAATGAAATCATCAAAACTGGATTTGGTTATTCTACTATCTTTCATCAACTCTAGTGGTCGATAAGGAGTTAGTTCTTTTCTTTGTGAGACCATAATTAAAATGCTTTAATAATATATTTTACTTTGTGAAATTGTGGTACTAGTTCAACGGTTCTATTTGGTTCAAATCTTACGTCAGGAATAGGTTTGTGTTGTGTGGTAACTAACGAGAATGTACCACTATTTAGCTCCATTCCGACACCATATGATGTAACTCCACCTTGATTTGAATTATCTTGAGTAAAAATAACATGCTGTGTTGAAGCAGCATCACCCAATCCATGCTTAAGTCCTTGTTCAGCTACATTACCATAACTATAATCAGTTGTCATGTCAGTAAGTATCATATTAGATAAGAAATGACTATGTTCCGCCACCATAGCACTATTATTAATACCTATGTCTGTACTACTACCAGTAAGAATTGGTGGTGAATATGGATCTACTCTAACAAACTTTGGTTCTGTATCAATAACAGCAACTGATGCTGCACCTGTATAATAATTCTGAGCAGCAGCAGTTGATGTTGATATATCAGGCCTATTAGCATCAGAAGTACCAAAACCTGGTGCAATAGCATTTTCTGCATAACCATGGTCCCAGTAAACCCCTAAAGAAGCGAGATAACTTGTCTCAAATGAATCAACAGGACTTGGCCACCATGTCTTAATACTAACAACCCGCTCCGTTTTATCATAATCATCATTAGTTGCCTCCATGATTAATGCTTTAACCTCTGCTTCCCAATCAGCACCCTCAACACTATCCCAGCGAGTTACCCATCCAGCCCCCAGAAATTGGCCTTGCCAACCTTGATAAACTGCATCAAGGCCAGTGTTAAGGTGTGTTTGATCATCAGTGACATTAGGATTATTAAAAGCATTGAAATAGGTTGGTTCCCAGAGAGGTGACCGTCTACCACTATAATCTGTGAATTGTTGTGATGGAGTTCCACTAACTAGGCCGGAGTTTTGATGATACCGTATAACATCTGGTGCGGTTAGTGCTGAACCTACTCCAGGTAATGCTTTTACCCCCCATTTAATTAAAGGATCACCACTATCACCATCAGTTTGTGCAGTAACATAATAATGAGAATGTTGTGGTATATTCACTCTCTTATCTAAAATAGGTCCAATTTGAGCACTAACTTGACCGTGAATATAAAAATCAACTTCTTCAGTAATTGTTTGATTGAATAATGTTCTAACTGTACCTAGATTAAAGAAAGCACTAGTTGTTCCAGAAATA
>Ga0208275_1000195_pt1 | contig 11558 bp, 13 predicted proteins | sample ETNtaG_FD_185757 | JGI IMG/M metagenome (GOLD analysis project Ga0208275, IMG submission 185757) | Marine microbial and viral communities from oxygen minimum zone, Eastern Pacific Ocean - ETNP201306PF49B (SPAdes) (version 2) | ecosystem: Environmental > Aquatic > Marine > Oceanic ... | reverse complement strand
CGCAGCTTGACAAAACGTCAAATAACAAGTAAAATACCTTTGTTAGGTTTAAAGATCAAGCTTTAGCTTTCTTTATTATCTTTAATATCTATATCTTTTTTAAATATATTTTCTAACTGTCTTCTAGCTTCTTTCACAGAAGATATGTAACCCATATTATCAGTTATTTTAACTTTACCAGTTTCTTCTCGAGAATCATATTTTTCAATATCATCTTCATCATTTTCTAGAAAAGCATTGTAACATGCTATTATTTTTTCATTACTGATTTCAGTCATAGTAATTATTTTATCCATCCTCACCATATAAAAATCATCTGATGGTAATTCCATCCATGGTTTAATTTTAATAAATTGACCACTTGTTCCAGTAATAAATTTTAATATGACTGGATTTTGCATCACAATAACTGGATCATTATCATTATCATCAATAAAAACTAATGAAAAAATTTCTTCACCAGTAATTAATTTTATGCTACTATAAAATTCATCTCCCATATTAGTTCTTTAGCGGTATGTTTACAATATCGTAATTAAAATTTTCTTCGTTATAAACTTTAATTCTTTCGATTAGATGATTGAGGGTATAGTTCCTCTTGGATTTGTAGGATATGTCGTCAGCAATGTCATAGAGAGTTGCCTTGGTCTTGTTATTGCCTTTCCTAAGCACCCTTCCAATAGATTGGAGATTCCGAATTCTAGATTTGGATGGAGAAGCAAAAATAACATTATGGAGATTTTTAATATTAATTCCTGTACTAAACGTTCCATATGATGCAACAATAATTGCATTATTTTCCTGTTCAGTAATTTCCCTTACTTTTTCTCGATCCTTTGTATCTACACCACCATGGACAAAAAATACTTGCCTTTCATCAACCGTATTATTATTTATCATATGATATAGTGGTTCACCATGACCTTCAACTCTTGCAAAAAGAACAAGAGTATTTCCTTTAAGATCTAATGCAAGATTTCTTATAAACTTGTTTCTACGTTCATGATTAATAATATACTGAACTTCTTCCTCAAAGTTTTCAAACTTATGTGCTGGGTGCTTCAGTAGAAGTACATTGATATCCAGTTTAGCAACATGACCCTTCGCCATTAACTCTTCGGTACGAATAATTTTATACGATGGACCAAACAATCCCTCAAGGACCCATTTATGAGTCTGTGTTCCATCAAGTGTTCCTGTAAATCCAAAACGGTATTTTGCATCTGCAAGTTTTGACATTATAGATATTAATGATTTTGATTTAAACTGGTGTGCTTCGTCTCCGATAACTACATTAAATCGTTCAAAGTATTTACGGGGAAGTTTGTAGATAGACTGCCAGGTAGTGATAATAACTTGAGAATCCGTTTCTCTCTCCTTCCCCGCATAGATCTTGTGACAATATGAACCTACATCCCAACCATAGTCTGCAAAATCTTTATACATCTGCTCTACTAGCGAAGTCGTCGGAACGACTATCAGAATATTTTGTTTCTTCTCAACGTAATATCTCACAAGAGAATATATCATCAGAGACTTTCCAGAAGCAGTTGGGGATATCAACAACTTTCTATTATGTTTTAAGGCGTCGTATACTCCCTCAACTTGGTAATCTCTCGGAGAATACTTGCAAATAGCATTCATATAATCTTTTACACCTTCCTTTGAAATAAAGTCATTCGTCTCAAAAGGAAGACCATAATACTTATTATCTACAAACTCATAAGTATATCCGTGGTCATCACAAAACTTTGTGACCTTATCTAACAACCCAACATAAATCTCTCCAGTTTGGGTATTAAATAATCTTATCTTTCCGTCCCAGTATTTACTACGATATGAGGACATAAACTTTGCACCAGGAACCTCAAAGGTAAACTGATCTGCCAGTTCGTAATATACGTGTGGTTCCGCTTTTATCTGTAAATATACTTCGTTCTTCTTAACAATAATCAAATGAGACATAATCCATAGGATTCACCTATGGGTATTTATTGTCTCTTAGTAACCTAAATTTCTATCATCACGCATAAAATGTTTGATTTCGTTAAAATCAAAAACATAAAATTTTGACTCAATTTTACCTTCAAATAAAATCCTCATAATTCTATGCCTACCATCAAGCATTCGATATTTATTATCATATGGATTTGGACAATTATAAGCAATAATGCCAGGAATACTTGGATCACATTTCAAGTATGCTTGACCTTTACAGCACGGGCAATCTTCACCCACACTATATGGGAAATGATGTTTACCTCTCCATGCTATTTCTTTATGTTTGATAGTTTGCAATCTATCATCGGTTAACATATTATCATATATGTAATCTAAATCTAATGTTTTTAATTCATATTTTTCAAACTGCCAATTCCCATAAAAAGTTGAGTAGAAAAATCTTGGATTATTATGTTGCATTCAAATCTTTAAATAAAGTTAATAATTTGTAGTAGATATTATCAGTCCATATTATACTTATATTCTAAAACAATTCTATATAAAAAATCTTTTAGGTATGCAAGTCTTGCTTGTTCGTCTGGATGACCACCACTCCACTTTTCATAGCGAAACCTAACAGAATCATACACTAAGTACAAATCTTCTGGGCCTAACTGAACTTCAACAAAAGGCATGTCTTCACTAAAGTCGCCATCTTGATATGTCCAATCTTGATCCATTAGAAACCTGATTGGAATTTGTGCCAGTCTATTGAGTTTTTAATTTGGAAAGTTCTATTCGAAACTGTCTTTATAATCTCTTCTAAGAACTTAAGCATTACATCATAATAACGAACTTTCAAATCAATAGTATTTAACTTCTCATCGGCATCCATATACCTCTGTAATGCTTCTTTATCTCTAACCTTATAGGGAAATGGTTCTTCGGCATAAACCTCTGCTGTTGCCTTTCCTGTGTAGTAGTTATATCTTTCTAACTTCACACGATTATAAGTTCCTCTTGCCTTTTCTCTTAAAAGAGTGATGGTATTGTATAAGGTATAATATTTCGAATGAAGTTGTGGAATTTTTAATGATTCATCATGTAGGTTATCAGGGTCGATTTGAGAATCTTTTTCCCACATTTCCTGTATATCTTCCAAATTCATAATATAAAGGCAGATAGAGATTACAATTCTACTATATCATAGATTGTGTATTTAAAAACAACTTCAGCAGTAAAATAATTAATATCAGTATCTGAAGCTTCAAATTCTAATGATGAGAGAGAAACTGGAAATAAATCGTTAAAAACAATTCTGCAAACACTACTATAATTACTATTTAAAATATTTAATGTTCCATCACTAAATTGTTTTAAAGGATCTTCAACACCAGTATCATCAACAACTAAATTTTTAAAATCGTCATGTGTATCTGAAAATCCTAATCCAGTTATCCATCGATGAATTAAAATATAATTTTCTAAACTTTCGTCAACTAAAAATCTAAGTGAAAAATCACCATATTGAACTTGATCTCCAGGAACTTCTATTGCCTTAAATCTTGTCTGTTGTATAGTAGTTCCCAAAGAAATGTCAGGTATTCTTAAGGCATTGGAAAAAAATGAAACTTTCTTATATTTTTCCAAAATAAATTGGAAACCTATAGGTGATAAGAAATTTCTATTTTGTATTTGACCATCAAAAACACTTGCCATTGTTTTTATTTTTATTTAGATAAAAAAAAGAGGGTCCGAAGACCCTCTGTAAGAAATATGTGAACCGTGGATCACATAAGGTTTTCAACACGTACTCTTCTGTAGTAGCAGTTGCTATTAACAGTGAGAGCACCAGCGCCAACAGTTTCGCCCTGTGCGAAGGGGTTAGCAACAAGACCATAACGGGTCTTGAATCCAATTTTAGGCTGGAAGGTGTTCTCTCCAACTGCACGAACCATCTGAAGAGGAACGTAAGGGCAGTAGAACAGACCTGCGTCATAAGGTGAAGAACCTTTATAACCTGCAACGTAGTACTGACCACCAGAAGCGCCAGGATTAGAACCACCAGAATAAGGATCGATGTATACACGATACTTACCTTGAAGTACACCTGCGAAGGTGTTACCAGTGTCATCAACGTTCAGGTTTGCATTGAGTGCAGGGGTGTAATCAAGTACACCAGCCATGGTCAGTGCGGAAGCAACGTCTGCGGAACACAGAATCATGTTGCCCTTCCCTCTACGAGTTTCAGTTGCGATTGCGTTAGCATCGCGCTCGATTTGGAAGATAAGACCCTTGAACTTCTCAACAGACCAACGACCGTTACTATCAACATCGAGGTCAAAACGACCAGCGTTGGCAACGTTTGCTTGTGCACCAGACTTAGCAGTCTTGTAAACGGTTCTGATGACTTCGCGGTTGATCTCGGCAAGAATCTCAGTCGAGAGAATATTTGCGAGTTCAGCCTCAGCATTAAGACCGTGAATTGCTCTCAAATCCTGAGCAAGCTCAAGACTGTATTCTGCTTTCAGAGCACGGCTTTTTGCTGTAACGGCAATTTTCTCAATTGAGAAAGCCATCTGGTTGAAATGCTCTGATTCACCTAATGATTCAGCATCATCAGTTCTCATACCCTGTCCAGCGGCATATGCTGCCTGTGTTGCGGTATCATCGGGGCTGAGAAGACCTGGATTACTTCCAGACTGTGCAGTGGTACCTAAACCAACTGCGGCATTAGTCATCCCATTAGTGTTATCAAATCCGCTATCTTGTCCAGAGAATGCTGTATCTGCTTCGTTGTAGAATGCTTCGTCAGTAGATCCAGGTGTACCATACTTGGAGCGCATCGCGAAGATGAGTCCAGTGGGACCATTCATTGGTTGAACACCAGCAAGGTCATATGCGACCAAGTTAGGCATAGAACGGCGGATAAGGCTGATCAATACGGGATCAAAACCAGCAACTGGAGATGAAGCACCTGCAGAGAAACCTGCATTTGCTCCTGAGCCAGTGCTCATGTTTGGTGATTCGCTAAGAAACTCACGTTCTTCGCGGAGTGATTTTTCTTGGTTCTCTAACAGGATTGCGGTAACAGCTCTGCGATGGGAATCTTGGATAGAATCCATACCATCATAGTCAAGGACTGGTGCCCACTTTTCCTGCAGAGCTTCTGAATTGAAACTTTGCATTTGATTTAATCTCTTTTAGATTTGTTAGTTTGAATATTTATAATTTAAAATTCACCTTTTAGCCGATCTTGAGAGTGTATTAAGATACGCCCCCATTGCACTACCAACTACTGGTTGTGCTTCTTGGATTTCGGTACTTTCTGAGAGATTCTCAGAATCATCTTTTTGAGTATTAGCATTTCTTGTAGGGAAATAAGACTCCCTTAAGGTTGCTAATTTCTCACGATATTTTTCTTCACTTTCAAACTCAACACTTTCTGCAAGAGAAGCAAGCTTATCTTTCTGAGAGAGTGCTAGACCTTCAGTAACGTCTGCAAAAATTACATCTGCAACCGATTCTGATAATCTTTGATTTAGAGCAATATTCGACTTAATCTGCTCGTTGAGTTTATCTTCCATTTCATCAAGTTTTTCTACCATACTATTAAGTACATCATATTTTTCTTCAGGAATAGATACATAATGTTCTTCAAAAAGACTTCTTATTCCTGTAAGGAATGATTCGGTCATTTCAGTTTTGAGACCGTTTTCAACAGAAATTTGATTTTCTGTTATCCACTCTTGAGCAACATACTCAAGATATGAATCTACACGCTCTACAAGTTCAGTTTTAATAGTTACAACTTCTTCTACAAGTGCTTCTTCGTAAGAAGATTTTAATTCTTCTTTAATTTCAGAAACCTTAGATCTAATGGCAGCTTCAAAAATTGTACGTGCCTTTTCTTGAAACTCTTCAGAAAGTTCTTCACCTTCTAAAAGAGCAGTAACATCTTCTTCAACATCGATGTTGAGTTCAACTGTTTCTTCCGCTTCGGAAACTACTTCTTCTTCAGAATCAACAGTCTCTTCTTCAGAAACTACATTATCCTCTTCAGCAGTTTCTTCTTCAGCAACGATCTCTTGGTCATCTTTGACCTCAATTTCTTCTTCTTCCTTTGCCACTGCTGGCATTGGATCTGCTGCCTTTGCGCCCTTATTGACCACATTTTTTACTTGTGCCAACGTTGCGGAAGGATCTTTTAACTTTGCGGAATCATCGTCTGTACGATAATTTTCTGGAGTAGGACCGCCTAGATCTTCCACAGAACCTAATTGAGTTCCTGGATCTGCCATTGTAGGCATTGGATCTGCAGGCTTAGCCCCTTTGGTTACTACGTTTTCCATTTCTTGTAAATTGCTACCAACGGACATTTGATTAAAATATAATTGTATTAATCTATATTTATTTATAAATTAAGATATTTAATGTATTTAGAGATTATTTAGAAACTCTTGGAATAAATCAATCTTGTGCTCTTCAAGTCTTCTTTGATCGACAAGAGTGTTAATTCTCTTCTGAGTTCTTTCTGCGAGTTGTTCGCGAAGAATTCCTCCTTCCCAAACCCATTCCTTTCCTTCCATGATTCCTGAAACAAAAGCATCGGGTGCAGAAGGATCTGCAACAATATCAGCAGCAGTTGCTAATATGAAGTCTTCACCAACAACTTTACAACCTTCACTTGTTGTTTTTAATGATCCAACACCACGAGAAGAAACTCCAAGACAAACACCTTCACCCAGAAGTGAAGATGCAATTTTACCCATAGGGGTGTTTAGAATTTGTGCTTTTCCTTTAAAATTATTTCCCTCTCTAACAAGGGATGTAATTTTATGTGAAACACGGTCAAGATTGACGGTAGGACCATCTGGATGACCGAGTTCTCCAAGAGCACGACCTTTTTGAACAAATGATTCATTGTAGCGATCTACTTCGCGACGGAGAGTATCCATAGGATACATTCTACCATTTCGATTTTTAATTTCGCCTTGAAGGAATACACCTTCAATATATAATTTTTTATTAGTTCCCTTACCTTCACTAATAATCTGTACGTTTGAAATTTCTTCTGTGATTAGTTTCATTTTCCTTAGTTTGTGAATGCTATCTTAGAAGCAAAAACTGTACCAGTATCAACTGCTCCACCCGTTACTAATTCAGGTACAAGATTTGCTCCAATTTCTTTCTCAACAGAAAGTCTTTCTCCTCCTGCAATATGAATTTCATAAGATACAGTTCCTGCAACAATTACTTTTATTGGAGCAGTATTTGTATTGATAATTGATACCAATCTTGCTGAATCCAAATCTGCAGATTCAGTTTTAAGATCTTTACCAAGACTTATTGGTTTTATAGTCATTCTTCCGATTCCTCTTTGGTATCTGTTTCATCAAACATGGACGCACCTATTGTTGGACGAATTGCTTCAATACGTTCTGCTGCTTTTGTATAAAGAGCATCTTTGATTTTATCTGTAATATCAGAAGCAGAAGCATCAGAACCAATCAAATCTACAATATTTTCCATAAAGTTAATATATATTATTTAAATATTTATATTTCTGCTTTTTTAGCATCTTTTTGGTAATTTGCATCCACATCTTGTGATTGTGTTTCTAAATCTGGTTCCATTGGAATACCACCCATCATTCCTTGTTCACCTTCTTGTGGCAATGGTTCTCCAGTTATAGGATCAACAGTACTCGGATCTGGAATCACTCCATCTTTAATTTCTTTTTCAATTTGATTATCAATTTCCTTTATTTCTACATCAGTTTGGCGAAGTATTTTTCTTCTGACATAATCGACAGAATAATATTTACCAATATATGGTTCAATAGTTGCCAATGTACCAAGTCTTTCATTCATCAATTCAGATTCTTTAAGTTCTGAAAACTGATTATCATAAAGAAAATCGTATTGGATATGATCACTAACTTTATCCCAGTCTTCTATTGAAACAATATTTTTAAGAATTAGTTGAGTACGGAGCATATCCGTAAACAAATTAGCAAAACGTTTGCGTAATCTTCCAACAAATTTTGTAAACTTTAATTCATCTCTCAATATTTCTGAAGAACGACCAAGATTAAATCCACCATCGGCAGCAATTCTTGATTCTGGAACTCCAAGAGAACGGTATAGTTTTTTCTGGAAATATTCTATATCGGAAAGTTCACCAAGGTTTTGTCCGCCTGGAAGAGTTGTAATTTCTGTTCCTCTACCACCTTCTCTTCTTGGAAGCCAAAAGTCTTCCAACATACTCATATGCTTACGATCATCACGAATTTCTCCATTTTTGGAATCATAAACGAGTTTATTTCTGTATCTACCCATTACATCGCGTAGATATTGTTCTGCCTTTACTTTTGGAAGATTGCCAACATCAATATAAAAAATGCGTCGTTCTGGTGCTCTTGATAAACGATAGATAACTAAAGCATCCTCAATCATTCTAAGTTGATTGATTGACTTAATTGCTTTATGTAAATATGAAAGTATAGTTCCTTTATTTCTATCAACTAAACCAGAAGTACAGTAAGTAATACTATCTTTTGCAATTTTAACACCTTTATTTCCAGAAATAGATGATCCAGGAGTTGATGCTCCAGGGTATGTAGATTGGGCAGTATAAAGATAATATTCTTCTATTTCTGGATTTATATCATATTTTTCATCTGTTCTATTATTTGGTACTAAAGGATTCTTAGATTTCTCATGCTTCTTTTGCTTTCTGATATGGCGCATTTTCATGGGATCAATATATCTTATCTCCTGAATCCCATCAGTTACATTCTTGGGGTCGATAACTTTTAAGTAATACAGTCTTCCATCAACATACCAATTTCTAAATATTTCGTGACATTTTTTATCAAAATCCATCAATTCTTTGATGTATTTAAATTCTTCTCTAATTCTATCCTTTACCTTATCGCTAGCATTTATATTTGAAAGTTCAATCTCTACAGGAGAGTCGTATAAATCACTAACAATTGCTTCATTGACAACATCTTCAATCGCACCATCTGCTTCAGGATGAAGCGCCATTTCTCTGTATCTTTTTATTAAATCAGACTCTGTTCTATATACACCTTCAATATCTAAGTACTGACCATAAAATCCACTGCTCACATAATTATCAACCCCATCCTCATTTGTCTTGGGGACGGGGGAAATAATTTTGGATTTATCTTTCTGATCCTCAATAGAAAAACCAAATAGTTTTGGCATAGTATAAAATTAAAATGAACTAGTTAGTAGTTATTTATTCATCTAACTAGTTCATGGATCAACTGATCTCTGGTTTGGTGCTATCAGAACTATCTGCTTCAGCTTCCCAATATTGAACTTGGAATTCTACAGTATATTCTTCAATAGTATCTGTTGAATCCATAGAAAGGTCAATTTGACCAACATTGGTTGGGAAAATACCTTCAAATTTGTATTTTCTCATTGCCGCACCAGATCTATCTAACTGAGTGACAGTTGCTGATTTTTGATATGTATTTGGATCAACTTCTCCAGTAGCATCACCAATTTTGCTGATACCATTCATCCACTGTTCAAATGCAGTTCTGATTTTAAAATCTACATCATTTAAAACTGTAATAGTCCAAGTATCAAAAGTTCTCTCTCCAGCAACTTTAAGTGTTCTTCCTCTAAAAGGAATTTCAACTGGACTAATATTGGAAGCTGGGAGTTGTGCAGACTTAACCATGAATGTTAAGAGACTCTCATTTCCAGTACTAGTGGTTGGAGAATCAATTGATTGAGTATTATTTCCAGTTACCAATGATTCAGGGAATGTAACACTAATCTCAAATAGATTAGGTCTTGCGCCACCACCAATGAGTGCTGCCTTAAAATTGTCTAACGTTTTTAATGCCATTAATCGTTCCTCGTTTTAATTATTTTGAATAGGTTAATAAAGTAAAATTAAATATTACCAACAACTTCATTAAACTCAATGCCACTCCTTGTTGCAACGAATGTTAATCCAATAAAGTTAATTGAACGAGATGGTTTAATGTAGATGTCTGCAACAAATTCGTTATTATCGATAATTGCAGCAGTGTTATTTGTACTATCACAAATAACTCTATAATCTTGAATTCCTCTTTGTGCCTGAATGTTTCTGAGGAAAGGATCAACAACATTTACAAAATTGGATCTTGTTATATCATCATTGAATTCAAATAATTGATCATCAGCAGCTGCTCTAATTGCATCTTCAACATAGATGAACAATCTGCGAACGTTAATGCGATCAAATGCAGATGCCTTAGAAAGACCTGTTTTATCACCAAACAGAATAATTCCAGATCCTGGTGAGAAAATTACTGGATTTATTCTTGCAGAATAAAGGCGATCTCTTTCAGTCTTAGAAGGATTATATGCAAGTTTTACTGCATTTAATATGGAACCTCTAGAAGTTCCTGCAGGAGAAACCCATGCAGCATTTGTTACATCATTTCTTGCACAAATTCCAGCAATATCACCATTTAATGGTACATATCTGAAAGTTTTTGCAAATCTGTCATACATGTACTTATATCCACTATCAAAAACTCCATAAGATGATGAAGGAATTGAAGAATAGAAAGCAACGACGTTGTCCGTCATTTTTGCGGAACTTAGTGGTGTATAATCCTTACTGCCTGAATTTTTTAGAACAGAACCTTTATCTGGACTAATAAAAGCAACAGAATCTTGTCTCTGTTCAGCAACTGAAATCAATTTTGAAGCAAGCGATTGTGCTTCTTCTTTTGTATGTGCTGCGGAACCCATAAGTAAGAAATCTACATTATAGATTTCCGTATTTGTTAATAAATCATAACCAGAAACTAAACCAGATATACTTCCTTTAAGTGCTCCAGCCTCTCCTAGATCGTAATTACCATCATAATTTAAACCATCACCTAATTTGAAAGTCGTATTTCCAAGCATTCTATAAAGTTTTCCATCAACTACAGGAGAATTCCAAGCAGTACCATCTTCGACACTATTATTTTCAGCGAGACCGATACTAGTAGTAGATGTTAAACCAACCCATCCTGCAGAGGCACCATCACTCATTGATGCTACACCTCTTGGTTCTGCACCAGTAAAGATGTATTCGGAATTTTCTGAAATATACTTATTCCAATAAGAAGAACTACCTGCAGCATAAATCGCATCAGATGCTTTGGAAAGAGAAACATGCTTCTCTAGAATAGTATTTCTATTTCCAGTGATTGAACCAGTTCCATCAATTACTACAACATGAACCTCATCAAATCTTGCTCCACGATCAGATGCAAATCTGGATGTTCCTGGTCTTGGTGCTAATGTATTCCAAGAAATTGTAGTATTTCCTAAAGTAATTGATTGAGCATCAAACCAATCACTTTGTGAAGTATACGTTGTTGTTGCTACACCAGCATTTGAGTTATTGAGTACTACAATAGATCCACTATCTTTAAATCTATATACACCGCTTGGTTCGTAATCGGTAACTACTGCAGTTCCACCATCAGCAGTGTAGTCTAATACTTTAACATCTAATGTTTCAGTACCAATTGATGTAACAACACCTCTTAGTACTCCATCAAGTTCAGATGTAGTTCCTAATCC
>Ga0208275_1000194_pt1 | contig 11564 bp, 15 predicted proteins | sample ETNtaG_FD_185757 | JGI IMG/M metagenome (GOLD analysis project Ga0208275, IMG submission 185757) | Marine microbial and viral communities from oxygen minimum zone, Eastern Pacific Ocean - ETNP201306PF49B (SPAdes) (version 2) | ecosystem: Environmental > Aquatic > Marine > Oceanic ... | reverse complement strand
TGGGCACCTGGCACGTTAAATAAACTAGAAGAATCTAAAATGAAAATTACAAAAAGACAACTAAGAAGAATCATCAAGGAAGAGAAAGCCCGAATACTGTCAGAGCAAGCTGATGAATTTAGTCGTACGAGAGATAACTTACTAGGCCTCATAGAACTAATGGATGATCCAGTAGAGAGAAAATTTGTAATCAACGACCTCATAGACAATTTAATGAGTTTAAAGGATTTATAAAATGAAAATTACAAAAAGACAACTAAGAAAAATCATTAAAGAAGAGAAGGCGCGCCTATTAAGAGAGCAAGCACCTAACCCGGATGACGCAATGCATGCAGCCAATGCCGTTGGGGGTACTCTATTTGACACCCTTGAGGAGTTGGGGGCCGATGCTCAATCAGCACGGGAAATTCATCATCTTCTTAAAACTACAGCATGGCTGGATGATGCCCTTGACAAAACGCTTGATAGCTATTTGAAAAAACTAAACATGATGGGCGGTAATCCCAAACCGAGGAGTGTGTGATGAGAATTACAAAACGTCAGCTAAGAAGAATTATTCAGGAAGAAAAACGTCGCCTAATGGATGAATGCCCAATGGGTATGAGCGAAGACCCTGCAATGCCAGGTCCTGACGATCACGGACATGATGATCACGGACATTCAGAAGGCGGCATGCCTTGCCCAATTAAGACTGCTGCCAAGATGAAAGAAGCAGGAGCTTCAGAGCAAGAGCTTATGGATTTTGTTTCAGCATTGATTGATGAATTTCGTTCAGGTGGAACAACAGTTCCTGATTTGCCTCCTAAACTAGCGACTAGTCCTGATGGTCCTCCCGGTCCGGACGGCGGCCCTGGCGACCTATTAAGCATATTGGGGCTGTAATGTCAGATGATTACTCTCTTCTCCGCGCCCTCATTCGCGAGGAGATGGAGTATTATGGCAAACATATGGGCAAGGGATCTCAATCATTAGGTTCGGGATCCGGTGCTGAAGTTGAAATTGATGCCTGGATGGAAGAGTTGCAAACCATTGAAGGTCAAATTCAACAAATTCAATCTACTCCTCGTAATATGTATGGTTCTGGTGATACAAAAAAGCTAGACGATCTTAATGATCGAAAAGCAGAGATTGAATATCAAATACAATCACTTCAAGATATACTCTAGTTTACTCTTCTACAAACAGTCATTATGATATGCTCCAGGAGGCTGCTGTATGACTGAGACTTTAATTCTAATAACTTTATCAACAATTCTTACCTTACATATATGGGTAACGAGAAGATCCATTACGCGTTTAAGAAGAGACATTATGTTGACTACACGCGGCGCTCGACAGGCAAGAATTGAACTCTTGGAGAGGGCTGAATACAAAGATCTAGATTCATGAGCAAGAAGACTCATTTTATTTGTTCTGTCTATAAAGAAAGACCTATTACGTGTATTGAGTACCCGTGGAATTTAGCAAATCAACTTTTTGCAGAGTGCATCTTTGTCGACGAAGAGGGTGATCGCCTCAGAACATATGAAGAGCAACTAAAAATTAACACCGAGAAGGAGATTAGTGATTATTGTGTGAGTTGTGGGAGGTGTTGTTTTTACGGTCCGGCTCAATGTTCAGAATTGCAAATAGTGCAGATTGATGAGCCAAAAAAGGAATAGAAAGTGAAAAATAAAATGAGAGCAGATATCAGATATCTCATACTCTTGAGCCTAACAACAATAGCATGCACAGGAACTACAGGTGCACCAACACCAATTCAGCAAGATCAGGGTGTGGAAATAACGGCTAAGAAAATTGTTACAGAGTGTTCTAATCCTCACAAGATGTATGGGTTGCCACCTCAACCTATTCCAGGAATTCCTGTAATGTTAATTCGCCATGCTGAGTGTTTAGGACATCCTAATATATTAGTAGCATGGTGGCCAGGTCCCAATTCTAGGGTTAATTTTCTATATGTTGAAATGATAGTTGCACACTATTTAGAGCATTTGAGCACTTCTGGAGAGTATTTCAAGCCCGGGCTTTTAAAAGTTGAAAAAGTAACTAGTGAAGACTCTAAAGAAACTGATTCAAAAGAGTCACACATGGCAATTTATAAACTAGAACACGCTGCACAAAAAGAAAAAAAATAGTCTAAAAAATCTCGATTCACTGTATCAACTAATTAGCTCTTGCTAATCATGATACATATAGTCAACGTACATGTCATATATTGCAAAACTGTAATTGGGAGGTTAGCTCCATAGTTATATATGTAATCTGAGATCCCACTTTATGACATTACATACACGCCTTGAAAATATATGTGGTGCAACCCCCTTAATAAAAGTTAGCGATCGTGTTTACGGCAAATTAGAAACATACAATCCAACCGGATCAATCAAAGATCGAATGATTTCTTATGTTGTTCGAAATGCCCTTCTTAGAGGGGAAATTAAAGAAAATACAATTCTATGTGAGGCAACAAGTGGCAATACAGGAATAGCACTTAGTGCCATGGCAGCATCGCTAGGATTAGAATGTATAGTTTTTATGCCTCAAAATATGTCAAAAGAGCGTCGACAAATGATGCTAGTATACGGGACAAAAATTATTGATGCGCCTGACAGTAATTTTAATGCTGCAATTACAATGAGAAATGACTTTATGGCAGCTAATAAGAACGCATGGTCACCTATGCAGTTTTCAAATAAGGAAAATATTAGATGTCATATGAATGAAACTGCACCTGAAATATTTAAACAAGCAGGTCCTGGTTGCGTTTCTTTTATACACGGGTCGGGTACAGGCGGTACCATAGAAGGCGTTAGGCGTTACATAGAGTTAGAAGGCCTAAATGTTGGAGTTTATATGGTTATACCAAAAGAATCATTACACGGTATTCAAGGTATCGGTGATGGACAAGATTTCTTGGCAAGCCCAGAACACATGACAGGAACAATTTATATTACAACCGAAGAAGCTATTCATCGATCCAAGTCTTTTGCAAAGGAAACAGGAATATTGGTGGGAATTAGCTCTGGTGCCAACATACTAGCCTCAGAACGATGGGTTAAAGAACACGATCCTGCTGGGATTGTCGTTACAATTCTTTGTGATCGAGGCGAAAGATATATGTCAATCTACGGAAAGGATTAGTTGTTATGGGTAGAACCATGAGAGAACTAAGTAAAAAAGTTGACGAAGCAATTTCTGAAGTCAACAGAGAACTCGATGCCGGCTGGACAGCTGAGCAACTAGAAAAGGGCAAGTCAATATATTGTCAGCCCGAATGGGTTCCATTAGCAGGTACGCTTTTGGAACAATACAGAAAAGCTGGGTGGGACGTTAAGATTAACGTTGAGATCACCAATTTTGGACGTGAATTTATATTTGCATTTAAGCATCCAAGCGGAGGTGATTAATCTAACCTAGCAGTCATAATACACCATTAGAAAGTCAGGAGAATAAAATGAAAGTATTATATCTGTCAGATAGAGACGAAGATATGACTAAGATGATGCACCTACAAACACGCTATGAAACAGTGGTTCCCACTATTTATAGTAATGATTTTGAGATACTTACTCAAAAGTATGGTGACTGGATTTTTATGACACAAAAGGAGCTTGAAGACGAAATGACAAAGTGTGCTGACGTTGCAGATATTGCCCTTCAAAATTTCTGCCCGGACGTTATTGTAAGTTCTAGTATGGGTGGTGCCGTACATAGAATGCTAATTGATGAAGGAATTTGGGAGGGGCCCAATGTATTTCTTGCATCAGCTGATCGCAAGATTTTTAATAGTGCAGGTTATCCAGATCATGCTAGCGTATGGATTCATGGAAGAGATGATCAAAGAATTCCCCCTTCTCATTCAATAAAGGCTGCACGAGACTCTGATGGTACGTTAGTTTTAACATCAGATGATCATGCACTTAATTCAATTACAGAATCAGGTTTAATTGATTGGGCTATTACTACTGCGGTAGAGAACTCCCGCTGTCCCAAGAAGTAAAATTATCATATTGATCGTCCTGCCTACTTAGAATAGTGAGTAGGCAGGACAACCCCACCACCTCTGTGTCTCCACAGAGGGCAGCAATCATAGAAGACTTACTTAAAAATAGGCCTGTCGGTCCTGATAGTAATCCTGTAACATACACAAAAGTAGAAGTATGGGATCCTGCAAAAAGTCAAAATGTTACAAAGTACAAACCTAGCGATGTATTTTTTGGATATAATAAAAAGATACTATTTAATATGGGTATCCGCTCACTTGATGATGTTCGTAAAATCTTGCGAAGCCATAAGTTTGAAGGCAAATACTATTTAGGGTCTCAAAAAAGAACATACACGCGTCAGTGCAATCGTTTATGGTCACGATTATCACCTGCAGTTACAAAGGTAATTGAAGATGGAGGCGAAGGTGTCTATAGAGTAGTACATAAAAGTGTTAGAAATTCTTACACATTACGAGAAACAAACGTAGGATTTGTCTATGCAGTCAATTATAAAGAATCCCAAAACATTGCGAGACTTATGTTTGGTTATTTAGTACAAGATCCTGAAAATATTGAAACTGTTTTTTCTCGATACGGATCTCCTGCTGCACTTAAATCATATAATGAAAAAGCAATTGAAAAAATTGATAATCGTCTAAAGGAAATGACAGCTTCTATAGAAAGAACACATAAGTCTATAGACAAATTAAATAATATGAGAGAGGCAGTTCTAAATGCTACATTGAGTATGTGTAGTGAGGTAAACGATGAGGCATGACATTAAAGAAGGCGATCTTGTTATGTGGCAGGTTGATTTAATTTGTGAAGAGCTTACAGAAACAGGTATTGTTATAGAAGTAGTTGCTGACGACGCTGGTATTCCTGGTGCAAAAGTTTCATGGAAGGCAGGTATATATTGGTCTCCTGTCGAGCTAATTAGAAACATTAGGGACTATCATGCGGTCTTATAAAAAGGGTGACTTAGTGCAACATCGCGAAGATGAGAATAAAATTAACGGTATAATTCTTGAGTCTAGAAAAAAAGAAAGATCAAATTTAAGAAACAAGCATGTAATTGAGATTGTTGTAGGGCAAGTTGTAGATGTAATGTGGGGAACTGGAATCGTTGAGACTGATATTCGTGTTGAAGATTTAAATTTGATAATTAGGGCAAAGTAATGGATATCGTAACAGTCTTAATTATAATTTGGTGTTTAACATATTTTGCTAGTCGTTTGGTTAGCTATGCAGAAGATACTAAGGAGCTAGAAATTGAGGCTCGAAAAAAACAAGCACAAAAACAAAGAATCAATGCGCTATATGGAAGAGACGAATGAATACTTATATGAGTGCGAGAACATAAAGATCGATTCAAAAAGGGTCAGTTAGTCGTATTTGAACCTTCAAAAAAAGACTTGCAAAACTTTCCCTTTATTACATGTCCATATGAGGGTAGCGGAAAGTTTCAGCTCTATGAAACAATTGACTTAGACTCATTTCCATCATGGAATGATTTCAAAAATCCCAAAATTAAAATTGAAAGAGGCGAGATGGGAATCATTCTAGATAAAATAGGTGCACCTCTTGGTTGTGCCTTACTTGAACACGAAAGGCCTGACTTAGACTTAAGTGTATACGCAGTTCTTATGAGGGGCTATAAAGTTCAAATATTCGGTATCGATCTCATTCCTGGTCGCAAATCTCAAAAATAATTAAAAAAATTGGGTTAAAAGGGTAGTGAAGAGCATAATTATCTCACGTTAAGTCCCGTTCAAGTTTTTATTCCTTTCCTTTCATTTTTTTCGTCCTTTTCCGTTTAGTAAAAGTTACAGTTATTCGATCAAGAATTGTTTTCTAATCGAAGCGTTAGTTTATAGCTATTTCATAAGGAGAAAAAATAATGGCTATGAAAACACAAATAAGACCTGCGGGATTGAAGATCAACGCAGATCTAAAGCCTGAGTCAGATTCCGCTACTAGGTTAGGTGGTGTACTTGATACCACCTCAGCGACCAGCCAATCTAGCACACTGCATTCAAATATCGTGTCAGGTCAAACAATTGGTTCATCATCTGCTTGGATCATTGCATACCAGGGCGTTGTTTCAGGTGCTGGTTCTGCAGCGACAAATGCGTCATCTAAGTTAAGCGAATATTCGCAGTCTTTGAGCTCAAGTTCGGGGTCCATCGCGCTCGACTACGGCACGAATGCGGCAATCGATGTTAGTATTGGTGATTTAATTCTTGCAAAGAGCGGTGACAACTACATGCCGTTCATCGTGATGAATGTGCCCTCTTCTAGCGCCTCTTCAATGGAAGTTAAATACCATGGAGGTATCACATCAAGTGGTATCACAATTGTATCATCGATTTCAGGCGTGGTTACAGATATTCACAAGCCTTCGTTGAGTTCTGGCGGTTGCCAAACTGATAGCAATGCCACAATTGCCAACGATATATATATGCAGTTTGGAAAGCCTTCATCGAGCTATTATGTCGTTGCCCAACTCGGTGCAGCCTGCGCCGACGGAGCACCTGCAATGGTTTTAGATGCGGTCGTAAGCGCAGACTCTTTTGGAGTTGAGTCTTTTACGGGTATCACCACCAGCCAGTCCTTTGGTTCTTTGACTCGTAGTGGAGTTTCATTAGGTAAGGCATGGTCAAAGGTAATTGCTGATAATGTTGATCTTCGAGGTCAAGGTATTCTTAGAATGGGTGGAGCAAGCATGGGTAATGGTCGTATCGATCTAGATGCTGATGATGATACTTCAATTCGCGCTTCTGCTGATGATGTCATTACGATTGAGATTGGCGGATCGGATAAACTGAATATTACTTCCGGGTCATTCCACCCAGAGTCTGATGCGCTTATGGACCTAGGAACAAGTGCTATTGGTTTCAATGATCTTCACTTGGGTTCTGGTGGTGTTATTAACTTTGATGGTGGTGATGTCACAATGACTCACTCGTCAAACACTGTAACTGTCGCTGGTGGAACATTAGCAACTGCTGCGCTTACTATGTCAACTGTTGTTGCTAGTGGTATTATTAAGACTGATGATACCACTGAAGCTACTTCGACTACTGACGGTTCTTTGCAGACTGACGGTGGTTTAAGTGTTGCAAAGAGTGCAGTTATCGGTGACGATTTGGATCTCTTGTCTGATGGTGCGATCATGAACATTGGTAGTACATCTAAGTTTACCATAACTGATCAAGCTGCAAATAACTGTGTGATGGCTACCGCCGATCATAGATTAGCTTTCGGTAATGCTGGAGAATATATCTCTGGTGACGGAACTGATCTAGATATCATATCAAGTGGAGACCTCGACATTACAGCTACGCTGGTTGATGTAACGGGTGCCCTCACTGTTTCAGGTACTACTACTGCTTCTGGACGATTGTTGGTCGATGATGCAACTGAAGCTACTTCAACCACTGATGGTTCTTTACAGACTGATGGTGGCTTAAGTGTCGCCAAGGACATCATTGCTGGTGACGATGTATTCTTGTTAAGTGACTCGGCCGTTCTCGGTCTTGGTGCTGGCAAGGATGTAACAATCACACATGACGGTGGAACTGGTGCTACACTTGCTTCTGCTGGTGCTTTCGTTGTTGATGGCGCAGCTGCGGTCACTGTAGACTCTGATGCTGCTCTAACAATTGGCGGCGCATCAATCGACATGGATGCTGACGGCGGAGCCGTTGCCATTGATGGTACTGGTGGTGTAAACCTAGGTACAGCTACAAGTGGTGTTGCAATCTCAATTGGTCACGGAACTTCTGAAGTTACCGTTAATGATAACCTTACTGTTACTGGTGATCTTACAATCAACGGTGCTACAACGACTGTTTCTACAACCAACATGATTGTTGAAGACAAGTTCATTGAGCTGGGTAATGGTGTTTCTGGTTCACCTTCTGGTGATGCTGGTTTCGTTATTGAGCGTGGTTCTAGCACTAATGTTGCACTTATTTGGGACGAATCAGAAGACGAGTTTGTTTTAGGCTCAGGTTCTGTTACGGGCGCTAGTACAGGCAACCTCAGTTTGACACCTTCAGATCTTCAGGTAGGTAGCTTCCGTGCTACAAAGCTTGAAATTGACGGTGCCAGTGATTATATTGATGTCGACACTGATCTTAAGCTTATTGCTGCTGCTGATATCGTTCTCGATCCAGGCGGAAGCGATGTTAAGATTGACGGTAACGCTTTACCAAACTCATCAGACGGTGGTGCCTTAGGTTCAGCTTCATTGATGTGGTCAGATGCTTTCTTGGCATCAGGTGCTGTTGTTAATTTTAACAATGGTGATGTTACAATGACTCACTCTTCAAATGCTGTAACAATTGCAGGTGGAACATGGGCAACAGCTGCTCTTACTTCCTCTACAATTACTGCTAGTGGGATTGTTAAGACAGACGATACAACTGAAGCTACTTCAACAACCGACGGCTCATTACAGACCGACGGTGGTTTGAGTGTTGCTAAGAGCGCTGTTATCGGTGATGATTTAGACCTGCTATCCGATGGTGCAATTTTAAACATTGGTAGTACTTCTAAATTCACCTTGACTGACCAAGCAGCCAACAACTGCGTGATGGCAGCATCCGGAGCAAGGCTTGCATTTGGTAATGCTGGTGAGTATATCTCAGGCGACGGAACTGATTTGGATATTATATCGAGCGGTGATCTAGATATTACAGCTACTTTAGTTGATGTAACTGGTGCACTCACTGTTTCTGGTCTTACCACTGCCACCGGGCGAATAGTGGTTGACGATGCAACTGAAGCGACCTCCGCAACCGACGGCTCATTACAGACCGACGGTGGTCTGAGTGTTGTCAAGAGTGCTGTTATTGGTGACGATCTTGATCTATTATCCGATAGTGCAATTATGAGCTTTGGTGCTGGTAAAGATGTTACTTTCACGCACGATGGTGGAACAGGCATGGATATTGTTTCGGCTGGTGCTCTAGATATTTCATCTTCGGGTGCTAGTGTTGGGGTTACTGTTATTGATGGCCAAACTCTAACGTTAGGTCAGAGTGGGGCTTCTTGCCTATTGCTCTCTCCGCACGGAACTGCTGGCAGCGAACTTGCTTCGTTGATTAATACTGCAGGTACTACCGATGGTTCAGACGCCGCAGGCGCTATTTTGTTATCGTCAGTTGCAGGTGGTATGTCTCTTGCATGGGCTGATAGCAAAGATCTTTGGGCTGAAGGTGGTAGCATGATGTTTGTTGCCAACGAAGACAAGGCGGAATGTATTAAGCTTCATGCTGACGCTGGTACATCTCAGACAATTTCATTGCAAAATGATGCAGGTACGTCTGTTACATCAATTTTACTCCAGTCAGATGCAGGTGGTATTAAACTTCATTCTGCCTTAGATAATGCTGCAGGTATTCATCTAGATTCTGCTGCTGGTATGACATTTGATGGTGGTGATACGGGCGATTCGTTCTTATTCAATAATTCACCGATTGAACTTGAGAGTATCTCAGCTCCAAGCACAACAACTAACAAGTTGTACGCTGTGAGTGGTGCACTTTATTGGAACGGAACTGCTTTGGGCTCTGATGCTCGATCAAAGGTACAATTAGTACACTCTGCTTCAGTTAGTGCTGATACAACATTCTTGTACAATGGTGTTAGTCATAATCAGGGCTCTGATGCTGATAAGACTGACATCTATCTCAATGGACAGCTTATGATGTCCGGAACTTCTTCATCAAATGGTGACTATAAGATCCATGGTCTAGCTGTTGATGGTGTGCAGTTCTTCTTCGGACTTGAGAGCGATGACGTTGTAACGGTTGTCACTGTCTAAGGGTCTTGTCCCTAAGGCGTGATACTACAAATACTGTTAACAGTTTTGGGGGGATCGGCTTCGGCCGATCCCTTTTTTTATACAGATTATATTATATGTCTAAATTGTATATATGACGGATCTTCGAGATAAATTAGTTGAAGCTCATGCAATATTACGTGAGCATATGACAGATTTTGTACAAATGCAATTCAATGTTGAACTAAACATGTCAGTTCAACATAATATATCTGCAGGGCCTATTTTTGTATGGGAGCCTTCTGTCGACTTAATACTTCAAACACAAGATTCTGTTGTAACTAGTATTGAGCATCTAAATTCTCAAGCACGAAATTACCTTGTTTCTCTTTTTTCTTCTATGTCTAACACTATCATGGCAACAGGTGTAATTAATGATAGAACAGTCACACCATGGAAAGGTTTAGAAATAGAAGGAACCATATTCAATGGTCAATATGGCTGGGAAGATTCTGAATTTATTGATTATCAAATTACCACACGCCATGGCGATAGAACGCTAGTAGGCGTCATGACTGCAAGAGACAATGATTTAACTGTTGCACATAGTATTAGAATGGGTGTGGAATTATGTGATTATATAGTTGTATTTATTCACAAGCCTTCAGATGCCGTTACAGCTGCTGTAATAGATGCAAAAAAAGAGCATGGCGAAAAAGTTATTATTAGAGGCATATTAAGCAAAAGCTCTTCTGAAACATATTTGTATCCTCTGTGTAGAACTGATACTTTAATTGTTCCTTTGGGTGATGATAGCTTTTGGTCTTCAGCAGCTATTGAAGAAATTAGTCGTATATTGAGGCAGATGAATATGGAAAATCATCGAGGTGTTAATATCAAAGATAGCGTAATAAGTGTCACAGAGATTAAATCTCATCCTCCCGATGCTATTGGTGTTATTAGTCATGAAAGACTAACATATATGGGAAATGTTTTTAAGTGGTCAGCAGAAACTTCACTAGGAAGCCTAACTAAAAATACATGTACGTACCGAGAAGGAATAGATCAATTTGCAAATATCACAGTTTCACAACCAGGAATTATGAAATTACCACATATGATTTTATCTACGTCAGGTAGGTTTAATAGGCCTACAAAAGAAGAAGTAGAGTTATTAATGTCAGAAGAAATGGGTCAAGCTAGTGGTGCAGATTTCTTACCAAGAAAGCTCATTTTGAAAATATTGCGAGGATCTTCTCGTTGGTCCGTATTTAATACCTAGATATCATTATCAAGCAGAATTCTATTAAAGTATTTAATAAATTTTGTGTGTTTTTCAGTCCAACCACTAAATTGTTTTCCCTCATGATCGGGATCTCCATGTATTCCGGAATTTTGATTCCAAATAACTGTGTGGACTAATTCGTGAATCAAAGAAGATGACCATATCTGAGATGTCTTAATTTCTACCCATATATGTTTTGGGCTTAAAGCTAATCCGCTGACTGGTACATCACCTTTTAGCAACTTTCCATCAGTGGAGTAAGCTGATTTTACTACTCTTGGAATAATACTGAGTTCTATTTTTAGCCCATATAAATGTGACCATATAATTGCTGAATCTATGTCAAAAGTTTCTGAATACTCTTGAACAAATAACTCGATGGCTTTGGTTAAAGATTCCCCTTTATATAAATAATCATCACACCGAACTAAAAGGACTATATTGGCTGGAAGTTTGGTTAAATTAACTGCATTTATATCATTACAATTGACTTTAACGATGT
>Ga0208275_1000187_pt1 | contig 11607 bp, 16 predicted proteins | sample ETNtaG_FD_185757 | JGI IMG/M metagenome (GOLD analysis project Ga0208275, IMG submission 185757) | Marine microbial and viral communities from oxygen minimum zone, Eastern Pacific Ocean - ETNP201306PF49B (SPAdes) (version 2) | ecosystem: Environmental > Aquatic > Marine > Oceanic ... | reverse complement strand
TTACTTGCAGCTGAAATCTTTGCCTTCATAGCTTGCGTAGATTTCTTTTGATCTGCCTTAAGTCCTTGCATTTTTGCTTTTCCATGGGCTTTAGCTGCTTGACCTGCGGCTTTTCCTCCAGACTTTCTGGCTGTAATTGTTGTACCTTTATTATGCATCTTTGTCGCAAGTCTTGCCTGCTTATTCTCACCTTTTTTAGCAATTATAGTACTTCGTGCATCCCCCCTTGCTGCAATTTTCTTTTTCTGTTCTTCAGTCTTAGCTTTACTAATACGCTTACTTGTACGTGCAGCATTTCTTGCTTGTTTGGCTTCTGTTTTTGCACCAGCAGCTTTACGTTTCGCATGAAATTTTTTTTCTAATTTTTTAATACGAGCTGACATAAGAGTACTTTATTATAACTCTTTAATTCTAACTATTATTAATTGCTATAATTTCCATCTCAATCATATCCTTAATCAGTACTCCCATCATCGCTTGATATCTAGCAACTAACTCTGTTGTGGCTACTAAATTCTCTTGAAGCTGTTTAACGTCATCACATTTTTTAATTTCATCAGTAATAAGCCGCAACTTTAACTGTGCTTCTAAAGGCATTTGAAATGATTCTTCGCTGAGCATTGTAAATAAATATATGAACTATTCTTATATAATACTCGTTTATTCTAGAAATTAGTGCCTAGAATAACAGCTGCTGTTTCTACCTCATCTAAATTTAAACCTTCTGCTAAGGTATATACCAATTCCATATTAGTAATACCACTTCGTTTATATCCTGCAGTGGCTTTTGCATTCACTGATGCAATGTCTTTCTCTAATTTACTTTCAAAGGCCTCTCTTGCTTGTAAAGATGGGTACTCACTAGGCTCTTTCAATTTCAATCGTTCCTCAAACATAGTTGCTATTGTATGCTTACATAACTTAAACCCAGTACGTTGTTTAAATGATTCCCAACTTTGAACAACACCAGCAGCCTGTGCCATACCTACATTTTCAAAATCAACTTTACTCATCGCAGTAGGTAACGGATATCGATACTGTCGATTATTAATCTTTTTACCATCATCAGAAGTCGATTCAGGCATACGTATAATTGAATTAGAAAAATTCGGACAACTACAGCAATATACATTACCAATTGTTAGGTTCTGGCCAGACGTAAATACCTCATCATACCAAGGATCAATATCTGTCTCTAATCGATACCAAGGGTTAGGATCTGAGGGATCGCCTGGTGTATGATAATCCTTACCATTGTAAGTATCTAATACTCTATTTGTAAAACTAAAGTCAGTAAAGACTGCATACATAGTAGATGTACTACTATAAAGTTGCATTTCGGCTTCAAAAGGTACTGCAGATATTTCTAAAGTTGTGCCTACAACAAGTACGGACTTAATTGTAAATGGTGGAATTGAATATGATAACTTGTTGCATTCCTGCTCTACAACTTGAGCCGTTAAATACTTATCACCAAAGAACCGTTGATAATAACCTTTAACAAAATAATACTCTGCATTAAAAGCAGTATCAGCTACTGTACTTTCAAATATCTTCGACATACCAGCAATGTCTAAAACTGTTGGCGAAAAATCTGTTGTATTATTCAGTATCTGAAATGTTTGATTAGCTTTAGTAACACTTTCTGTAACAAAGAATTCAAAATTTTCATCTCTAAATACCTCACTTGTTATATTTACCTCCTGAGCATAAGCACCTAGACTGCCAATCTGACCGATTAATGCATGTACATCATTACTGTTTTCCTGGATGAAACTTGTTGCTAATATAGCACTTAGTGGTACTGTGACTTTAATCGTAGCTTTATTTGTATCCTTTGTTTTCCCGAAGTAAATAGCAGGATGTAATTGATCATTTAATACATTCTTTAATGTAGCTTCGGTTTGTGTATCTGTAATACGCTCTCCAACTGTTCTTAGTATTAGATCACTTGTATTGCTAAGCTTTACCCAAATTTCTTGGTGACTAAAGTTACTAGCACCACTGATACTTAAATTAGCACTAGGCACATATGTTTTAGAGCTGTCATTATAAATAGCACTAACTGTCCCGATATTAGAGGATGATTTATTAGTACGCTTTACGACGTAATGATTGTTGGAATCAGAGTTTACTGTAGGATATCTTGATCCTGTAAATTCAATATCAATCTCATAGCTAGTGCCTTGATATAATTTAGAATCTAAAAAAGCTTTTTCTTTATTACCATTACCATCTAATACGACATCACCGTTTGCATCTGTCTTATAAATCGTATAAGAAGCATTGTTGTAATAATACTCTAAACCTTTACGCCAGCGTACCCAATTGCTATCTAAATCATACTGTTCAATTACTGTTCTAGTTATCGAACTACCAAATTGACGATTGCTTGGATAACTACCAGCTGCTCCAACCTTACCTGACTTTAAACTTCTGTTGATACCTTTAACAGATCTGGATTGGAAATTACCAAACCCATTCTGTTTTCTAGGCATTAGTACCAGCCGCCAGAAAATCCTATGATAGGGCCATCATCAATGTTAGTTGTATTCTGACGTGCTACCCATAGGCAAGTACCTGCTGGTACATATAAAGCTTGATTTACTGATGAACTACCTACCTGAGGTACAGGTGCCAACGTATAAGGCATGCTGTCCCAATGAGTTATAGCGGCTATAGATGTAGATGAAACAATAGAACCAATAAATAAAGCATCTGTTCTTAGGAAGTCTCCCTGATTACTAAAATACAGATTAATATATCTTGCTGTAGTGCCTCTCGCAAGTGTATAGACATCTTCTATGACAGCTCCATCTGTACCAATAGCATTAACAGCGGGTACTGCTGTATTTGTGCCTAAAATATCTACTGAAGCACTGGCTTGACCAGGAGCCGGATTACCAGTAATTGCTTTGTCTACATTATATACTGAATGTAGAGGACGATCTACCAGTAATGGTTGCTTATTCGCGGAAGTTGATGCCATTTGTTTTTACCTTATGCGTTTAGTGGGGCTTGATTTTGAGCACCTGAGTTTAAATTCATACCAGCTTGCTGTTGCATTGCAATTTGGTTTTGCATTGCCACTGGATCAGCACTTGTCACGCCTTGTAGTGTTAAATCCTGAGGAGGAGGAGTCATGTCAGCTTGAGTAGGGAGCGTACCTAAGCCCATGGCATTAGGAGCCATTGACCCTTTTTGAGCGGCGTTCATTTGATTATAAGCTACTGTTAATTGCTCATAATCCTGTTCTGGTACTAATTGCGGAACTTCATTATAAAAACCACCTGTTTCCTTATGCGTTAAAGGGGTATTTCCTTGCATTCTTCCTGAAGGAGGAACTTGTCCCGGATTTAATGACATAGCTGGATTTGTAGCAAGATTGGATACTATCCCATCTCCGTATACATTCATCATTCCGGGACGTGGGTTAAACGGAACTGCAGCTGCAATTGCAGTTGGATTCATTCCTGGACGATTAGTTATTGCTGTACTTGCAGCAGTTTGTGCTACTTGAGGATCAGTAAGCTTAAAGTCACTATTGCCTTTATTGTTATTAGGCGCACTGCCGGGCATACTAGGGACGCTCATATTCATCTTAGGAGAAGATTTGGAGTGCATGTTCGGGTCTGAAGGGGCATTGAATCCATTACGCTGCTGTGGTTGCTTTCTTGTGGCCATGACAATCAGGAGTAAGTGTGATTAGGATAAATACTTGGAATATGGTTCTTATTTGTTGATCCCATCTTCCCTGATAACATTTTAACTCGCTTATCTAAATCAGATGTATCAACACCGTTGCTTACTTGACTCTGTATTTGTGAGATTCCTAAATCTTCTGGATCAGTTGATGGATCATCAGTAGCAGAAGTTCGTTGAGCTAAAGATCCTGTCTGATTATCAGGATCCTCCATTGGTGTATTAGCTGTATCTCCTTCTTGAGCAAAATCATCGTCGCCTTCCATCTCCTTAGGCAATACACGTAGATTTCCGTATTTATCGTCTCGTGATGATTTCACTTGATTAGCTTCGTTATTAGGAGTTAATCCAAAGGCCCATGGATTATTATCTGTAGCAGCCATTGCAGCTAACCTTGCGGCCCTATCGCCTTCACCTCTTGTTGTGACTTTTTCGTGTCTACCGACTCCAAATGTCATAATAATCTCTTTTAATTACCATTATTCTAGTCTAACCTATTACTGCTTTAAATCCTATCTCCACATTAGATTTAAGGTTATTCTTGAACCTACTGCTGTATCTGCTGGGCCAGGTATTGACATTATAAATTCAGAACCCGATCTTTCATAAGAATATCGACGTACTTCAGGGCGTCTATAATTAGGCACATATAATGTTTCCGCTAAGCGATCACATTCTCTTAAATATACTTCACGAAAATCAGCATCTGCTTTCAATGGATCTGTCGTAGCAATAGCACGACTCACGTCACCTGATATCTGCTCTAAACGAGAGAAGTTAAAATTACCAGTACCTAATTGATTATTGTAATCATCAGGGAAAAATGCACTTGCTTTCCACGCAATATCACAACGACCTATTTGATAAATAATTTCATTGAACCAGTATTCATCAGGTATCACTGCCATTGCTTCTTCGACCCGTGCACGGTCTCCTGCAGGGATCTGCGATCCTGAGTTAAATCCTAAGTGAAATCTAACCTTAGATTTATTATACTCATCTAGCTGCATTAGGCCATACCATAGGTATTTGGATTGTTATACATCTGTTTCAAAATGTATTGTAATTGATGCGCATCATTTTCTGTAAATGTTCCCGCATGATATTTAGCTAGAAGGTCTGCAGCGGGAGAGGCTTGTTGCATAAGTTGCTGTAAACCAGCACCTAACCCTCCACCTGCTATAACACCGGCGAGAGCACCAGCTGGCCTAAAGCCTGGCCTTACAGCACCTCTAAGTCTTTGAGCCTTACTTCGCGTTAATCCGTGTTTACTTGCAAGCCTGTCTTTTGTTTTATTTATATTTCTACCAACAGTATGTGCTCCATGGCCTAAAGCCAATCCACCAGTGCCTAATACACCAGCTCCTATAAGAGCAGCTTCTTCAGCAGAGATCTGCTGCTCTAGTTCCTGCTGTGCCTTCAACGTTAGTAAATCTTGTATATTCATAGCTTCTCAGCCATTTGTAAGTAGCCATAATACTATTAATATTCTAACCAATTAGAAAGATACTCTATCCAATAAAAATTAAATCATCTTTCACAAGTTGTTCCCAATTAACACGTGGAATATTTTCTAATTGTTTTAGATTAGTAAAACGTTCACCGGAAAGGGACATACGTAATTCTACAATACGTTTAGCAGTGGCATACCCAACTCCAGGTAGTCGTTGCTGAATATGTTCAGCTGTAGCTACATTCATGTTTAACCGTATATCGTTTAATGGAACAACTCTTTTTGGAGCCTCTTCCTCAGGTACTGGCAGTGCATGTGGGGCAGCAATCTTTGCTAACCGACCCTTTTCCCTGTCATAAGGTACAAGATGATCAAGCGGTACATAGCTAATAACACCTGAAGTATCTTTTACTTTTGCGTAATCTTCATCGTGCTTATGGATAAACTCAACTAGCTTACCTGTTTTCTCATCTTGAAACAAACTAATAGTTTTGGTTTTTTCTGACATGTGTATATATAAACCACTTGTATTATTATAGGCACAAAAAAAGCGTCCGGTGAAGGACGCTTAAAACCTATTTAAGAATTATCAGGAAGAACCTGCTTCAGTCTTATAGGGGAGATTTACATCATCTTCAGTAGGAGCTGCTGCTTCTAAGAAGTAGCAAACTTCGATGATAACTGCAGCTTGATCGTCCGTATTTAAAGGAACGATACTAGAGTTAGCTGTATCATGCTTCAGATAAATGGTTGTGTCACCAGAAATCGTCTGTGTTTGAGCAGCGTCAAATCCAGTGAATGTAGTCCTACCTGAACTAACTAACGAGAAAGTAGTAGCAGCAGACGTAATTGAAGTCTGTAGATTAGCCTGGAATGCAGTACCAGCAGATGCGGTAGCTGGTTCTAATGCAACAGAAGCAGCACTGTGATCCTTAACGTTAATGCCACGGATAGCAACACTGTATACTTCAGCAGTATCAGGAATCACCATATCTTGATCAAGACGTGGCTTGTCATCAGAACGCATGTCTGGTGATAATACCTTCAGCATACTTCCAGTTGAAGCTGCAACACCTGCAGTTGGAACTTCTAGTACACCAACGGCACAAAAGAAGTTGAGACCAGGAATAGCTTCTACGCCTTGCCTGTTTGCAGCAGAGCTTGTGACGTTGCCGTCTTCATCAGTCTTTGCTGATGAATAAGCGTTTAAACGCTCTACATAGTTACCGGGAAAAATAATAGCCATAGTTAATTACCTCTAATTAAGAAACGAAAGAGTAACCAACCGTGATGAAGTCCTTATTAAGTACTTCAAAACCGGCAAACAGACTCCAGATCATGATGATGAATCGTGAGAAGTCATCATTGTTGTTAAGGAGAATCTGAGCGTTGTTTCCACCAATACCTACACCAACGGCCTGAGGACCGAAGAACACTAACTGTGCGGCAGTATATGTAGCTGCACCAGCAGCGACAGCTGTAATAGTAGCAGTCTGGTCTGCGCTAGGCAGGTTTGTTGATTCAAACCAACGAACTCCCTCGAAAAGGAATCCGGTAGGCATAACGGGTTGACCGGCTACGAAACCAGCTTGACCGTATGCAGGTCCCATACCTTGATAGAAGTTAGCGTTAGGTGCCTGATTAGGCTGCATTGGGTTGATAATGCCCTGACCAGGATAACGTGCAATTTCCCTGAAGTCAGTATCCTGACGCAGATGCATCATTGCAGTGGGATCACAAATACAACGATAGTAACCATCAGAGAAGGTAGGAACATTACGCTTACGCATGTCCTTAACAACTTCAAGAAGGTCATTCTTAACGTCAAACTTTGCATCGTCTGCTGTTGCATATGTAAGTGAACCTGTTGCCAGATCACCGGGATAATAGTATCCGCCTTGAGTATCACTTGATTGGCTTCCGTCATCAGCTTTCAGCAGCTCATTAGCGAAAACACGGTCGCGCCAGCGCCTGTAATCATCAAGTAATGTTAAGCTACCGATTGACTGGTGAAACACGTTTAGGTTTCCAGTATCAAGCAGCAGACGCTGAGCGGTGATGAGGGTCTCTCGTGCGACTTTGAATGTAGAAGGCTGTGCAGTGTCGCGGGTATCTGCAGGTCCAGTGTACTCACGCAGAGTAACGAGAACCTTATCCTTCACGATGTTACGTGCCGAAGCTGTTCCAAGTGTCTGATCGGCTGTACGCTCACGGCTCTCTTTAGTGCCGGGCTTGCCCCAGAAACGGTAACGATCGAGCTGAACAGTCTGACCGGGTTGCTTACTAAAGTCGTGAACAACCACAGGCTCAACTGCCATCTCAATGACGTATGCCGGGTGGGGGCGGTACAGTTCTGCACCTAGAAGCTTCGGAAAATCATTATCAATCCACATGGACTGAATCTCCTAAGCTAAATGTTCTTATGAGCAGCAATTAGCTCACATACTTTGATGATACAAGTTATATTAATACTATATAAGGGTTTCCCGAAAATACATGGGACAATTTATTGATACTACAGAATGGATTCCTATACACTCCTTGGTAGGCTTTGAGTGCTGTATTGAATACTATATAAATAGAAAAGGGGAAGTTAAAAGTAGTAAAGGAAATTCTGAACGATTATTGAAATATAAATATCATAAGGCTGGCTATCCTATGGTTACACTCATGCAACGTATTGGGCGTAAAGGACCTAAGTACGTATGTGTTCATAAGTTAGTTGCATTAGCTTTTTTGCCAGCACCGTCTACACCCCATGGTTCAGCGAAAGGCTGTTCAACTATTGCCCATATTGATAACGACAATACTAACTGCTCAGCTGATAATTTAATGTGGATAAATCCTATAAATACTAAAATGATTTAGAATAGTAAAAAGCGTGTGTGTTGATCAATGGCTGATAGTCTTTCTTTACGTGGATATAACAATGTCACTAAGCATACTGGTGACGAAATGCAGCTCGTACCAGGCAGAGGGGGCTCCTCAAACTTTATTAAATGGTGGTCAAATAGAAGCAGTGGTATAAAATGCACTATTTTCAAAGTCAACATTGGTAACAGTAAAGCTGTTTCCTTGATTATTGAAAGTAGTCCTGATAGTCGTGTTAATATTTCTCACGACGGTAATGGTGGTTTTACTTTTAACTCATTTCACAATATTTCAAGAGCAGCTGTATTCCCAGTAGGCTCTTATGATGCAGATGAGATTATTGCTGAATATCAATTCCCTAAACTTTCACGGGGCGCAGTACTAACACGCATCATTGGTAAGTTACCTGGCTCAGTCAAGCCTGAGGTTAAAGCTGAAGTTAAAGATGAAGTTAAAGCTACAACTAACCCAATTACTACCGCTTCCCCTACTAAAAAAGTTGAAGTGAAAATTACTCCTCCTACAAACCTCAGCAAAAATAAGAAAATCAATAAGTCTACTGATTAGTATATTGCCGAGTATTCTTTCTCTTCATTTGTGAGATTGCTATAGGATTGAATGTCTGTAGTAACAGAGCATTTGACATTATATGGAAGTCTCTTAGTAGTTCTTGCGTGAATACCTAAGTAAAAACTATCCTTCAATCCAACATACATAGTATCAAAAGGATGTTCCATTCTTTCTTTCGTATATAAACGTGCATCTAGCCAGCTATCTATGAAATGATTGTTTGTTTTAAGGTTTTCCAGTGATATCTTGATCACACTGTCTATATATGATGGAATCGCTGCAGAAAAATTAGACGGATTGTAGTCGTTTACACTTCCTGAATCATCTGCTTCTTGATCATATACACCAGATACATAAGTGTTAACGGTAGGCTCATCGGCTGTAGAGAAAAATAATAGTGTCCAATCTTCTTCTTCTTCATGGTTATTGCCGGAGTCTATAATGTCTAAATCAAATCTTACAAAGTAATTCTCAGGACCCATTAAACCGACTGAATCAGCATATGTCAAACTATAGCCAGCTGTATTTACACGTTCAACTGCTGGCTTTAGCAGACTTGCACCTTTTGCGTAATTTAGGGACTTACTTGCACCTAGATCTTTTGAGGCAGTGCGATCACTTCCGCCATATGTCAAATACCTATTTAGTACTGCTTCGCTTGTATCCATTATTTTTATGTAGCATACTACTTCTATTGTAGATTACATGTAATCCTTCACGTCTTCATTCTTATTTTTAAGTGACCTTAATGCTTTTGTCTCAAGTGTACGTACTCTATCTCTGCTCATATTCAATACTTGACCAATCGCTGTCATTGACATAGGTTCTAGCACTTCTTCCCCAATACCGTAACGCATACGTACTACAGCAGCTTGCATCTCAGGAAGTAGATTAATTAATGTATGCATATCCTCTTTAATACACGCTCTTTCTAGCAGCATCTCAGGAGCTTGGGTTTCATCCTCTAGAAGATCGATTAAACAGGTATCACGATTTTCACCAATTTTAATTTCAAGAGAAGTAGGTTGACGAGCTTTACACATCAAATCCTTGATTTCATCAACCGTAAGCTCCAGCTCATCTGCTAGTTGAAATACAGTAGGAATGTGACCATTTAATTGAGAGAGTTCTCGTTGGGCTTTCTTAAGCCGGTTCAAGTTTTCAGTAACGTGGATGGGTAATCGTATAGCTCTGGATTTCTCCGCAATCGCCCTGGTGATCCCTTGACGAATCCACCAATAAGCATAGGTACTAAACTTGTAACCACGACCAGGATCAAACTTTTCCACACCACGGACGAGACCGATTGTTCCTTCTTGAATAATGTCAAGCAACTCCATGTTCCGCTTGGTGTACTTCTTTGCAACTGAGACCACCAAACGGAGGTTTGCTGTAACCATCTTTTCCTTTGCTTTCTTTCCATCACGTAATTCACGGCGTAAGTCTTTGTAATCTATACATAACGCTTCAGCTAACTCTTTGTCTGTCAATTTAGGACCATCGCAAGATGTACAAGTATCACGTGTTCCTTCTAGTTCCATCATTCTTTGTACTTGACGACCTAAGAGTATCTCCTCATCATTCTCTAAAAGTGGGACTCTCCCGATATCTCGTAAATATGCACGAACGGAATCACCTGAAACTTTCGGTTGCTGCATATCTTCATTTCTGCGTACACTAACTATAGCATCTCATTGGTATTTAAGCAATCCATTACTGCACTTTCAGAACTACATCCCATATCACTAATATCACCAACGCATCTTGCAAATCTAAGGCTTTCCTGGGGTTCTGTTTCTCTGCCTTCCATTGCTTCTACAGCCATCGCTTGAGCAGCATGATCTTCAAATCCTTTGGATTTATAGTTCTCATACATCCGTGTATATTTCTCTACTGAGGTGTCTACATCTGTTCCATGATGAAACATCTCAGCTGTAATCTGATTAGCAGCCTGATCCGGTATACCATCAGATTTAAGATGCTTCCAAATCGTTTGGAACATCTCTGGATCATCAACAATCTTTCCTGCTAAACGCACGATGGTTATTGCTTACTTCTTTGTTTATTGTAGTAAATTTAAACTCAATTCGATTTAAGCGTTGCCTTGCATATAATACTGAACTAATTCAGGAGCTGCATTACCTAACGCAAGGTTCTGCGATACTAAATTCTGAAGGTCAGCTCCTTCGGGACTATTCATTGTAGTGCCTACAAACCCTAATGCATCACCCATGCCATTACTGTCTAAAGCTAAGGTTTTATAATCTGTAGCAAACTTCACGGCTGCGTCTTGTTGTTGAGCACTGCCTAATCGTGCCATGTCCATGTCTCTTTCACTATCAGTTCTCTGCTGTGATAAACCTGAAAGCTCGTCTTGTTCTGCTCTTTGGCGTATATGGAATGCTCTTGAATTATTCATTCCTTCAGTGCCCATCTCAGCAGCTACTGAATTATTGACCGGAGGAGTAGGTGAAATCATACCTGCAAGATTATTCATTGCAGACGAGTCACTTAATGCGAACCTTGCAGTGTTCATGTTTCTAATACCGTATTAATACTATTGTAGGGGAATGCTTTCACAATCCCCCGATATTGATCAAAGATCTTGTACAAGCAGCTTGCTTTGTAAAGCGCCGTTAGGAGCTTGAGAAAGATACTGCCATGCATTCTCAGGATTGTGATCCATCAGATGACTTAAACCATTCCAGAAATCATTGGTCTGACCTTCGGCGCGACCAGGAGTAGGCATCTCCATTTGTGGACGCTGGAAGCTAGGAGGAACTGCATTAGTTTCCTGTGCATGAATCTCCTGCGCAAACTGCTCTCTAGCTGCCTGCTGATTCATATATGCCTGCTCCTCTGGAGTAGGTGTTGGATAAGGGCCTTCAGGACCGTAGAAGCCATTTACATAATCTGCTAAAACGTCAGGATCTGTAAGCATCAGATTCATTGCACTATGCTCTTCACTAGCAGCTTCGAGCATTGTATTCATAGCTTGTCCACGTTGGACT
>Ga0208275_1000186_pt1 | contig 11624 bp, 9 predicted proteins | sample ETNtaG_FD_185757 | JGI IMG/M metagenome (GOLD analysis project Ga0208275, IMG submission 185757) | Marine microbial and viral communities from oxygen minimum zone, Eastern Pacific Ocean - ETNP201306PF49B (SPAdes) (version 2) | ecosystem: Environmental > Aquatic > Marine > Oceanic ... | reverse complement strand
GGGGGAAGCGCTTTTGGGGCGTCTGTAAATCTGCGAACAAATAAATCACACAAGAAGCCATACGTTTTAACAAGCAATACGACAGGTAGTTTTGCAACAATTAGAAATAATATAGAGTTTGGAACAGGGATATTAAATGACAAAATTACTTTTGAAGGTCGTTTATCAAGAATTAAATCTGATGGATATATCGATAGAGCAACTTCCAACTTACAATCATTGTATCTACAAGGATCTTATCTTACTAAAAGTGCTATAATAAAAGCGGTAATTTTTTCTGGATATGAACGCACATATCAAGCTTGGAATGGCGTCCCTTTAAATTACTTAGACACTAATCGTACTTTCAACTCTTACACCTATAAAAATGAAGTAGACGATTATAAACAATCACACTATCAGCTACATTATAAAAAACCAATAACTAATAGCACAAATTTTAATATGGCTTTGCATTACACACATGGAGAAGGTTATTACGAGCAAGAAAAAATGAATGAGGACTTTACAGATTATGGATTGGAAAACATAATTATATCAGATGACACAATTTCTTCAACTGATCTAATAAGAAGGAAATGGCTTAAGAATGATTTTGGAGGCTTAACTTACTCATTAAATTATAAAATGAAAACTATAGATTTAATTTTAGGAGGTGCTAATAACATTTATTCTGGCCAACATTACGGAAATATTATATGGGCCGAATTTACTTCTAATGCTGATTTTGATCATCAGTATTATTGGAACAAGTCTGAAAAAATGGATCATAATTTTTACGTAAAAGTAAATTACAAATACAATGATGACACGAATGTCTATGGAGACTTACAAAGAAGGAGAATTAACTATATTTTTGAAGGCCCAAACGAAAATGGAGAGTTAACACCTCAAGAGGTCTCTTTAACTTTTTTCAATCCGAAATTTGGAGTTTTTTATGCCCTAAATAGCACTCAATCTATATATGCTTCATTTGCAGTAGCCAATAAAGAACCTAATAGAAATGATTACGTAGAGAGCACGCCTAATTCACGACCTAAGCATGAAACACTCTATGATACAGAAATTGGCTACAAGCAAAAAAGCAAAAAATTAAATTTAGGAGTAACTCTATACCATATGGATTATAAAAATCAATTAGTCTTAACAGGGCAAATAAATGATGTGGGAGCGTATACACGTACTAATATAGCGAATTCATACAGAACAGGGATAGAAATTGAAGCCAGTTATAAGTTAAGTGACAAAATGAATTGGAATGGGAACACGACTATGAGTCAGAACAAGATTATTAGCCATACTACTTATATTGATAATTGGGACAATTGGGGGCAGGAAATCGTTGACTATAAAAATACAGACTTAGCCTTTTCTCCTAATCTAATCTTCTCTTCAATTCTTAATTATAAACTAATGAAAACTACTTCTATCGATTTTATTAGTAAATATATTGGAGAGCAGTTTATTGACAACACATCATCAAAAGACAGAATGATTAATGATTATTTAGTAAATCATCTACGCATATCTTACAAGTGGAAAAGCAGCATCTTCAAAACTGCTAAATTAACTTTACAAATAAATAACTTGCTAAATAATAAATATGTAAGTAATGCCTGGGTTTATCGTTTTATCTCTTATGGTTGGGACCCTAGAGAAGCTGATCCTTATATAAATTCTGATAGTGAAAGGGGCTATAATATGGCTGGGTATTTTCCACAGGCCACGCGCAACTACTTATTAGAACTTACATTAGGATTTTAAACAGGCTTATCAGAATTAAATATTCAATTAAAGTGCTTGAATTAGGCGTGCTTTTTTATACTTTTGTAAACAAATAAATTTTCATGGAATACAATACAGCAAAAGATCATCTTACTATACCAGAATATGGTAGACATGTACAAAACATGATTAATCATGCAATTAATCTTACTGAGAAAAAGGAACAACAAGAATGTGTAGATGCTATTATAACTTTCATGGGGCAAATGAATCCGCATCTACGGGATGTAAAAGAATTTACCCATAAACTTTGGGATCATTTACACATAATGTCAGATTTTAAACTAAATGTAGAGTCTCCATACCCAAGACCCGAGATAGCAAAATTAGCTGAAAAGCCAGATCCAATGAAATACCCAGGAAACAAAATCAAATTTTCCTATTACGGAACAACAATTCCAAATATGATTAAAGCTGCCCTAGCTCTTAAGGGAGCTGAAAAAGAAATTATTACAGGCATGATTGCAAATCAGATGAAAAAATCTTACATTCTATTTAATGAAAGTTCCGTAGATAATAACGTAATAAAATTACACTTAAAACAGTTATCAAATGGGGAGCTAGAACTTGCTAGTGATTTTGAATTCATCCGTTCAGCATCTGTAAGACAAGGAGGCGCTAATAACAAAAAGAATAATGGCAAAAAGAAATCTTTTAAAAAAAACTACAAAAGGTCAAACTAGATGACTACATTTAAAGTAAAAGGAGGTATTAAGTTAAAAGGAGACCTAAATCCTCAAGGAGCAAAGAATGAAGCACTACAGGTGCTATGCGCTGTACTGCTAACTCCTGAAGAAATAGTCATGGAAAACATTCCTAATATCAGCGATGTCAATATTCTAATTGACCTCTTACGTGATTTAAATGTTGATGTAAAACAAATCAATGAAACTACTTACAAGTTTAGGGCTGATAAAATAAATCTCGACTATCTATCCTCTAAAGCCTATAAAGCCAAAAGCAGCCAAATTAGAGGTTCAATTATGATTGTGGGACCACTTCTAGCTCGTTATGGAAAGGGTTATATTCCAAGGCCAGGAGGCGATAAAATCGGGAGAAGAAGATTAGACACCCACTTCATAGGATTTGAAAATCTGGGAGCTAAATTTATCTATGATGATAAAGAAGAGTTTTACAGAGTTACTGCTAAAGAGTTAAAAGGGAGCTACATGCTACTTGACGAGGCTTCAGTTACTGGTACCGCTAACATAATTATGACAGCAGTTATGGCAAAAGGCAAAACAACGATTTATAATGCCGCTTGCGAGCCCTATTTGCAACAATTATGCAAGATGCTTAATTCAATGGGGGCAGAAATAACTGGGGTTGGATCAAACTTAATCACTATTGAGGGGGTTAAATATTTAGGAGGATGCAAGCATAAAATCCTGCCAGATATGATAGAAATTGGTTCCTTTATTGGACTTGCAGCAATTACAAAATCAGAAATCAATATTAAGAATGTAGCTTATGATGAGCTAGGTGTTATCCCATCTGTTTTTGCTAAATTAGGTATTAAGATGGAGCGAAGAGGGGATGATATTTTTATTCCATCACAAGACAGCTATGAAATACAATCTTTTATTGATGGTTCTATTTTAACAATTGCTGATGCTCCTTGGCCTGGCCTTACTCCTGATCTATTAAGTGTTATCTTGGTGGTGGCTTCACAAGCAAAAGGGAGCGTTCTAATCCATCAGAAAATGTTTGAGTCCCGTCTCTTCTTTGTGGACAAATTGATTGATATGGGAGCTCAAATTATTTTATGTGACCCACACAGAGCAACTGTAATTGGATTAAATCATCAATTTAAGTTTAAGCCGACAAAAATGACTTCCCCTGATATTAGAGCAGGAGTATCCTTACTACTAGCTGCACTTGCAGCTGATGGAGATAGTACCATTGAAAATGTAGAACAAATTGATAGAGGGTATCAAAATATTGATGCCAGATTAAACGCGATTGGCGCTCAAATTACTAGAATCAATTAATCACCACTAAGAAAGAATGACAATCAACAGAGTTATGAAAAAATTAACAACCTATATCTTAATCAATTGCTTAATTGTTACACTTTCTTTTGGACAAGAAGTGGGGCTTAAAACAGGTGATATTGCACCGGAACTAGCATACAGCAATCCTAAAGGTAAAGAGATGAAACTTTCTAGCCTAAGGGGGAAATTAGTGCTTATTGATTTTTGGGCAAGTTGGTGTGGCCCGTGCAGAAGAGAAAATCCAAATATTGTTGATGCCTATAAAAAATATAATAAAAAGAAATTCCAAAACGGAGCAGGGTTCGAAATATTCTCATTATCCTTAGATAAGAAACATGCTGCTTGGGTCAAAGCAATTAATAAAGATCAATTATTCTGGGAGTACCATGTATCTGATTTAGGAGGATGGCAATCAGAAGGATCTAATAAATATGGAATTCGTTCAATACCAAGTAATATATTAGTTGATGGAGATGGGGTGATTATTGCTCGTGATCTCAAAGGTCTTGCTCTCCACCGATTTCTAGAAAATCAAAGAAAATAAACTGCCAAATTGTCTTCTTTAACCCTTTGGCAGAATATTTGCACTAAAATAAATAAAAAACTAGTGTAAAAAATATATAATGAGTAAGAAAAAAAATAAAGAGAAAACCCCAATTAAAGAAAAAGTTGACCCAAAATTAGGGGAAACTAAAGAAGTAATTAACCCTGAAGAAGAGACAAAGAATTCTCCAACTAATGAAGAGCTTTTATCATTAGAGAAAGATAAAAATCTGAGATTATTTGCTGAGTTTGAAAACTTTAGAAAAAGGACTGCAAAGGAAAAGATGGAGCTTTTTAGTTCTGCCAATAAAGACATAATGTCTATTCTATTGCCAATTCTAGATAATTTTGAGCGTTCAATAAAAGCTAACAATTACTCTGAAGAAGATGGCCCTGTCTTAATATATAAACAATTACAATCTGAACTAAATAAAAAAGGACTGAAAGCAATGGAAGATCCAATTGGGAAAGAGCTTGACACAGATTTTCATGAGGCAATCACTAATATTCCTGCCTCAACAGACACTGAAAAAGGAAAAATCATAGATGTTATTGAAAAAGGATATTTACTAGGAGATAAGGTGTTGCGTTATGCCAAAGTAGTAGTAGCAAATAAAGAATAAGAAAATGTCAAAGAGAGATTATTATGAAGTTCTAGGCGTAAGCAAAAGTGCTGACGCAAAAGAAGTAAAGAGGGCCTACAGAAAACTAGCAGTAAAATATCATCCAGATAAAAACCCTAATGACAAAGCTGCAGAAGAAAAATTTAAAGAAGCTGCTGAAGCTTATGATGTATTAAGTAACTCTGAAAAGAAACAAAGATACGATCAATTCGGACATGCAGGAATGGGAGGTGCCGCAGGTGGGGGGTTTGGAGAAGGTATGAATATGGACGATATCTTTAGTCAATTTGGTGACATCTTTGGAAGTGGGGGGTTTGGTGGCTTTGGAGGTGGAAATAGAGGAAGAAGAGTAACAAAAGGAACAAACCTTAGAATCAGATTATCTTTAAATCTACAGGAAGTAGCCGAAGGAGTTGAAAAACAAATAAAAGTTAATAGATTAATAAATGCCGAAGGAGTAACTCATACTACATGTGGAAACTGCCATGGCAGCGGACAAGTCACTAAAATCAGCAATACTATTCTAGGACAAATGCAAACACAGAGTACCTGTCCCCATTGTAATGGGAATGGGAAAAGCATTGATAAGCGACCATCTGGCACAGATGCCAATGGTATGCTAAAAGAGACTGAAACTGTGAAAATCACTATCCCTGCTGGGGTTGAAGATGGTATGCAGCTAAAAGTAAGCGGTAAAGGAAATGCAGCTCCTTTTGAGGGTATTAATGGAGACTTAATTGTACTCATCTCTATTAAACAGCATGAAACACTAATTCGTGATGGTCAAAATCTACATTATGATCATTATGTGAGTTTTTCAGATGCTGCATTGGGCACTTCCTGTGAAATTCCTACAGTAACAGGGAAAGTAAAAATTAAACTTGATCAAGGGATTCAAAGTGGCAAAATATTAAGACTAAAAGGAAAAGGACTGCCTTCAGTAAATAGCTATGGAAATGGTGATTTACTTATACATATAAATGTCTGGACTCCTCAAAATTTATCTAAAGAAGAAAAGAAATTTTTTGAAGGAAGTAAAAAATCAGATAACTTTACTCCCAGTCCTACAATACAGGATAAATCCTTTTTTGACCGTGTAAAAGAAATGTTTGGTTAGAATTATGCAAGAAGATCTCCTTATAGTAAGAAATGTTATAAAACAATATGGAGATTATAAAGCATTAAATAATGTTAATATTTCAGTACCTAGAGGCAGTATCTATGGTTTGCTAGGGCCAAATGGGGCTGGAAAAACCACGCTAATGCGTATAATTAACCAAATTACTGCCCCAGATAGCGGTGAGCTTATTTTTGATGGAGAAAAATTACAAAAAAATCATATTACTGATATTGGCTATATGCCAGAAGAAAGGGGGCTCTACAAAAAAATGAAAGTTGGTGAGCAAGCCCTTTACTTAGCGCAACTTAAAGGGATGAGCTATAATGAAGCTTTGAAGAAGCTTAAATACTGGTTCGAAAAATTAAACATTATCAACTGGTGGAATAAGAAAATAGAAGAGCTTAGCAAAGGAATGGCTCAAAAGATCCAATTTGTAGTAACCATAATACATGATCCAAAACTTTTAATTTTTGATGAACCATTTTCAGGTTTTGATCCAATTAATGCTGCAATAATGAGAAAAGAGATTTTAAATCTAAGCAAGAAAGGAGCAACTATTATTTTCTCCACTCATAGAATGGAATCAGTAGAAGAAATATGCGATCATATTGCGCTAATTAATAAATCAAAAACAATTCTGGAAGGCACTATAGAAAGTATTAAGAGCCAATTTTCCAATAATAATTATGAAGTAATCACAAAAAATTCAGAATTAGAAAATACTGATTTATATGATATAATCAGTAATAAAGAAGGCTTATCCCATATTTTATTAAAAAAGGGAGTAAGAGGGAAAGATGCCTTGGATTATATCAATACAAACTATGAAGTTATTTCTTTTAAGAAAGAAACTCCAACTATGGAAGAAATTTTTATTAAAGCTGTAAAAAATGCATAAAATCTGGCTAGTAATAAGAAGAGAATACTTAGTAAGAGTGAAAAAGAAATCATTTATTGTTATGACGATTTTAGGCCCATTACTTATGGCTGCTCTTATGATTGCTCCTATTTATTTAGCAAATGAAAATCAAGAAGAGCGCCTTATAGCTGTAAATCAACAATCAGATTTTTTACTAGAAGATACTGAACTGCTGCATTTTACATCAATCCCTGAACTTGAAGTAATCAATCTTAGAAAAGATTTTAGTCTAAGCCCCTATTATGCTCTGCTATATATAGAAAAAGGAAAATTTACACTCTACTCTAATCAGCAAATTAGTTTGAGCGTCAGTCGTGATATTCAAAGACAAATTGAGCAAATTGTTGAAATAAATAACTTAAAGGAGGCAGGCATTGATCCACAGATAATTGAGAATGCTAAAACAGAAATAGAAATCACAACAAGATTAATAGAGAAAGATGGGAGTAGTACCAATTCACATTCTGAAGCAAGTATGGGTATTGGATTTATATCAGGGATACTTATATATATTTTTATCTTTATGTACGGCACCATGGTAATGAGAGGTGTCATAGAAGAAAAAGCAAATAGAATAGTTGAAATCATTATTTCTTCTCTAAAACCCTTTCAACTTATGATGGGTAAAATACTAGGGGTAGCAGCTGTTGGACTCACCCAATTTATACTCTGGATAATACTCACAATTATAATATCTACTATTGCTGAACTTACTTTTTTAGATACTAGTATCATGACAAATGAAATAAGTGCTAATGAACAATCAGTAATTTTAGCCCAACTAGCAAACATAACAGGAGGAATTAACCTTACACAGATTTTATTATCCTTCATCTTTTATTTCTTAGCAGGCTATCTAATGTATAGCTCTTTATTTGCAGCTGTTGGCTCCGCTGTTGATGCAGAAGCTGACACTCAGCAATTTATATTGCCCATAACAATTCCTCTTATATTATCATTTATATTAATACAGCCTATAATGGACAGCCCTAATGGCACACTAGCCTTCTGGATGAGTATTATCCCCTTTACATCACCCGTGATAATGATGGTGAGACTTCCTTTTGGAGTTCCTAGTTGGGAATTACTACTATCTATGGGAGTATTAGTTTGCACATTTATAGCTACTACATGGTTAGCAGGGCGTATCTATCGTACAGGAATATTGATGTATGGGAAGAAGCCAAGTTATAAAGAATTATGGAAGTGGCTCCGGTATTAGCACCTGTATTAAACTACTTTCTAAATACTTTTCACATATTTTGCCATTTTCTGCTTAAATATTCACTTTTTTCATTAAAATTTTACCTAAAAATTATACTGCCTAAATGCTTCTATTTCAACTACTTATGACAGGTACAAACATTCAAATGTTAAAAATAGTGTAATTTTTTAGGGCCCAATTGTTAAAGAGGTTTATCTTTGCACTCGTATTAACCAAATATTAAAAAAAATGAAAAAAAATTTACGAAACATATTAGCCCTTTCTTTAGGACTAATGACAACTGTCGCTTTCGCACAAGATTGGAATGCTGATTCTAGAACAAGAATTGACATGAGTGGTGATAACGACGCAATGAGTGCTGCACAAAGAGTTACTGTAGGTACAACTTGGGGTGGTTCAGATTGGGGCATTCACATTTCTTCTGATGTTAACTATACAATAGGAGGAGATGAGGAAGTTAATGCTGAAGTTTATGAAGCATATGCTTCTACGGACCTAATGGGTTACGCTAGTTTAACTATGGGTCGTCAAGCAATCAACAATGGTTCAGGAGCCTTAATGTCATCTAATGACTGGGGAACAAACAGAACTACATGGGATGGTGCAACTTTCGGGTTAAACCTAGACATGGCTGACGTTACTATCGGTTACCACAGAACAAATGGTGGTGCAGAAGATGAAGAAGATGCTGGTAACATGTGGTTAAATGCAGGTGGTGACTTCTCTGGATGGGCTGTAAATGTATTATACATGACAGCAACTGGTATTGACATTTCTGGTGAAGTAGGAGGAGCTGGAGTTTCTGCTTCTATGAACACTGACTATAATGGTAATGAAATGAGAGTTATCGGTTTAACTTATGCTGTAAATGATGATATGGGAGTTAACGTATCTCAAACAGTTTATGGTGAGGACGGTGATTTCAACATGGCTGGTACTAACATGGATGGTTCATGGATGGAAACTGGTAACATGGGCTACTTAGGTGCAGGTGCTGAATTATTATCTTATGGTTTAACTTACAATATGGCTGGGATCTCTTTAGGAGCAACTATGCATAATGTAACTAACTCTATGGATGATGCTGTTGATACAGATGCTACTGAAATATCTTTAGGTTATTCATTAAACGATAATGCTGGTTTAAGCTTATCTATGATTGATGATAATGAGACTAAGTACATGTGGTTAACTTTAAACGTAGGCCTATAATCCCTACCCACAGTAAATAATATATTAAAGGGCTGCTTTTTAGCAGCCCTTTTTTTGCATCTATATCTAGCAACTAACAAGATATTGTTAAGAAGTGACTAAATAAAATTGGAATACTCATCACTAGGTTTGCTATCTTGCGGCCATTATTAACTATTTAAATATTTAAAAAAATGAAAAAATTATTTTTAACTGCAGTAGTAGCTTTATCTACGTTAGTTGCATCTGCACAATTTATGGTTGTTACAACTTATGATAACGATCTAGAAGAAAATGCAGATAAAATTACTGCAAACATGGGTATTGGATTCATGGTGAATGATGTATTCACAATCGGCTTAGCTAAAAATGGACTTGCTGCTGAAGGAGAAGATGATAACTACAATTTATGGGCAAGATACAACATTGCTCAAGTAGAAGGTGCTTACGCTTCTTTAGAAATGCCTACAGAAGATGGATCAGACAACATGAGAATTGGTCTAGGATTTACTTTTAATGTATGGCAAGGCTTAAATATTGAGCCAAACTATAGTATGCCAACAAGCGAAGATGATAATGGAGACCGAGAAGGGACTTTTAATCTTGGGCTTTCTTACAGATTCTAAAGACCTAATTTTCAAATAATAAAAAAAGCCAGCTGATAGCTGGCTTTTTTTATTATTTAATTAGCTCTTTTGCTTTCTTTAGGGCATTATTTATTCCTCTAATATTATTTCCTCCAGCAGTAGCAAAAAATGCTTGTCCACCACCACCCCCATTAATTTCTTTAGCTAACTGTTTAATTATTATTACAGCATCCATTCCTTTAGCAACCAAATCATCAGTCAACATAACTGATAATAATGCCTTAGCCCCTGATTTAGCAGCTAATACCATGGCTATTTTTTCTTCTTTTCTAAGTTGAAAAGAAACATTCTTAATATCCTCTGCTTCCATCTCTACTTCTTTAGCAATAAGTTTTATTCCATTTACTTCAACTACTGATTTTAAAAGCTCCTCCTTTATGCTACTAGTATTTACTTTCTTTAACTCTGCTAATTCTCTTTCTAACTGCTTATTATAATTAACTAGCTTTTCGACTCCAGATTTTAAATCTTTATTCTTAACTAAATCTCCAATTTCATTTAATAACAATTCTTTATCATTTAAATAATCTAAGGCGCTATCACCTGTTTTTGCCTCTATCCTACGTATTCCAGAAGATATTGACCCTTCTGATAAGATTTTAAATATCCCAATCTCACCTGTTGCATTAACATGCGTACCTCCACACAATTCTTTTGATGTATTAAATTGAATCATTCTCACAATATCTTCATATTTTTCCCCAAAAAGCATAATTGCCCCTAATCCTTGTGCCTTATCTAAAGGTAAATTCACATGCTCGTTCAAGGTAATATTGGCTAGAATTTTGGAGTTTACATCTTTTTCTATTTTTTGTAAATCAGACTCTTCGATTTTTGAGAAATGTGTAAAATCAAAGCGCAAATACGTAGGGTTAACCAAGGAACCCTTTTGCACTACATGATCTCCTAAAATAGTTCTCAAACTCTCATGTAATAAATGAGTAGCAGTATGATTTCTTGCGGATGCTTTTCTGTTCTCTGTATTTACTTTTGCAACAAAATTAGAAGCAATCTCTTTTGGCAAATTATCTGTAAGATGAATAATAAGTTTGTTTTCCCTTCTAGTATTAAGAATTGTTATCTTTTCATTAGAACTTTGGATTACACCAGTATCACCAACTTGCCCGCCGCCTTCTGGGTAAAATGGAGTAATATTAAAGACTAATTGATACTGCAATCCATCTTGTGACTTAACTTCTCTATATCTAGTAATATTTATATTTTTCTCTAGGCAATCATATCCCGCAAATTCTTCTACTTCATCTTCAACCAGGAGTTTCCAATCTCCCTTTTCTACCTTTCCAGCTTGTTTTGATCTTTCTTTCTGCTTTTTCATAGCAATCTCAAACTCTACTTTATTAAACATCAAACCATCCTCACTTAAAATAAGTGCCGTCAAATCTGAAGGGAAGCCATATGTATCATACAGTTCAAAAACTTGTTTGCCAGAAATCTCTCCAGTAGCAGATTTAGTAATATGAGATATCCTTTTAAGCCCATCAGCCAAAGTTCTTAGAAAAGAATCCTCTTCTTCTTTTATTACTTTTTGAATTAAATCTTTTTGAGATTTCAACTCA
>Ga0208275_1000183_pt1 | contig 11680 bp, 11 predicted proteins | sample ETNtaG_FD_185757 | JGI IMG/M metagenome (GOLD analysis project Ga0208275, IMG submission 185757) | Marine microbial and viral communities from oxygen minimum zone, Eastern Pacific Ocean - ETNP201306PF49B (SPAdes) (version 2) | ecosystem: Environmental > Aquatic > Marine > Oceanic ... | reverse complement strand
ATTTTGTGCATCTGCTGTTCCATCTACTCTCATTTTAATGGCTGAACTGGCGTTATTAGCGTCTGAATCTGCCGCTATAGAAAGTACATTATCTTTTGTTTCTGTAGAACCAACTGGAACCCAATCAGTTCCACTATAAACTTTCATTAAATTATCAGTTAAGTTAAAATATGTCATTCCCTTTTCAGTTGTACCCGATACGGTTGGATCAGACGATGCAGAAGGTAATAACATTCCTGCTTTACCATCCATCAATACAGTAAGAGAAGAACTTATGTGTAAACTTCCAGTTTGTCCGACTAATGCCCGTCCTACATATAAATCTTTCCATTGTTTTGCGGTAGTTCCTAAATCATATGTAATGTCAGCATTTGGTGTAAGATTAGAAGTGAAATCTGCAGTAACTGTTATAGAATCCGTAGTTGCATCACCAATTGTAATATCACCACCAAGAGTTAAATCACCACCTATAAAAGAGTCCCCTACAACATGAAGTTTAGAACCACTAATGATTGAACCACTAACATCACCACCACCAAAACTAACTCCATTTGAATCTGCCGTTAATGTTTGTAATACTGAATTGTCTGCTGGATTTATAAATTTTATTGATCCACTTGATACATAAACATCTTTCCATGCTTTAGTAGTTGAACCTAAATCGTAGGTGGTTGATGCGTCTGGAATTAAAGAACTACTTACATCATTAAAACTGCCCGTATATCCTATAAACTTATTCCACCGTTTTGAGTCAGTTCCTATTCCACCTTGTTTATCTACTCTTGGTACTAAATTTTTCGTTGCCATGATTTATTTCCTTAAAATAATACTACACTATTAAGTTCTTCATCAGTAAATGATCCCGTTGGAAAATACCGAAAAGTATATTCACTCATTCTTAAATATAAGTCAGTTCCATTTATATCCAACATCCATCGAGAATCTTCAATATAATGCCAATCTTTTGGCATATAATCTCCATTCGAATCTTCCTCGAAAGCTTCTTGTGGTACTTGTGCTGGATCAATTCCTAAATATGTTGATTTTCCCATTTCTAATTCTCATTATGTCTGTTGTAAAATTGAACCTACTACCTCTAACTTATTTGCTTCTGATGCAGATATTTTAAGTGCATCACTTTCTTCTAAATTAACAGGTTTATCTAAAATTAAACTACTACCCGGACCTATTATCGCATTACTAACTATTGATAAAGTGCTTGCTGCTGAATTATCATATAATTGAATTGTTGCCCTTACACTATTACTAGCATCTGTGTTAGATAAATATAAAGAATGCACAATAGATACCGTTGATGCCGGTGAAGTATAAAATGTGGTCGCCGCTGTTCCTATTTGTGCTGATTTATTTACAAACGTATTAGCCATTCATTAACTCCCAAATATCATACCAAAAACAATAGATTCTGCCGATGCCTTTTCAGTTACAGATACATCTTGTTCATAAACTCTATTTGCATTTATACTTCCAGTTACTCCTATTACATATGAAGAACTTCCACTCATTTGTAGAGATCCTGTAATTGGTGTTGGTGTATTTGTTGTGAGAATAGATTGTATCGAATCAGAACCATCATTTTTCTCAAAGAAAATCTTACCATCATTTGTGTTGATAGCAAGTTCACCTAAAGCTAAATTACTTGTAGTCGGAACTTTACCAGTGGTAGAAGTCCGTTTAAGTTTTACTGTTTGTGCCATTAAAATGTACCCCCATCAATTACTGAACTGATAGTTAAGTTTCCTGTACTCATATTATATCCAACCAAACCAGTAGTTACCGCTTGTGTATCTGCTGATGCTAAATATCCAAGTTGTGTACTACTATCATTTCTAAACGATACTAAACTTGCAGATGCAGCTGCTACACTTGCTCCTGCACTTACATAAACTGAACCCGTTACTGCTAAACTTGCCTGTGCATCTACTCTTGATTGAAAATCTGCGACTCCTGATACATCAAGTGTACCGTTTAAATCTACATCTCCATCAATATTAAGTTCAGTGGCCGCATTAATATCAACTGTGGGAGCTGTAATGTCAAGAGTTGTACCAGCATTTATTTCCAAGTGTCCGTCTGCTGAAGCATATATTTCTTCACCGCCACCAATATCGTGAAACTTTAATTTTGTTGTAAGTAAAAGACCAAGTTCATCCTCTGATGCGTCATAATGCAACCCTTCATTAGTCGTCGCACTATAAACTCTTACATCAGAACCAATATCATCAGCACTAACTGTAAGTGTACCGTCTAACTGTAATGTACTTGCCATATCAACAGCACCATCAATGTCTACAATGTCTAAATTTGCAGTTCCATTTACATCTATATCGCCTTCTAAATCTGCATTTCCTTGTAACCACAAGTCCTTAAATCTCTGTGCTGTTTTTCCTAAATCATCTACGTTATTTGTAGTTGGATATAAATTACCTGTTGTTTCAATAGAATCTGAATTACCTAAATCTATATAAGTAACAGTATCTACACCTTCTAATTTATTTATAGAAGTCAAATCTACATCATTTACATCAATATAAGTTTCCATATCCGATATATTATTAGATGAACTTATACGACCACTTGCATCTGCATATACTAATCTGTTTGCAGTTAAATCACTTGTAGAAACTTGTTCTGGTAATCTATATTCACTATCTTTTAGACCACCTTTCCAATAGTTGTTTGTTCTATCCCATAAAATTGATCCGGTTTGATTTCCAGTTACATCATAAACATAAATACCAGCATCTGCTGCTGCTCCTGCTGTATTCAATTCAATTATATTATCACCAATTAGTAAATTAGATGAAGTAATATAAGTTGTAGCTCCACCGACTTCAAAATTACCAAGAATATACATACTTCCTGTAACTGCCAGTGCTCCACCAACATCTACTCTGTCGTTAAAAACTGCTGCTTGTGCGAAATCAGAAGTTCCGTCTACATCAATAGTTTCAAATTCTGTTGTTCCATCAAATCTTGCATATCCATCAACCTCAAAATCAGGGTCACTTGTAGTTCCACCAGTTTGACCGAATAGTATATCACGAGTATCAGAAATTGCTATTACATCTGAACCACCCTCTTGTAAATTTAATCCGTTGTTTCCACTAATGGTTATTGCCCCAGCTGATGTACTTAAATTGGAAGCTGCTCCACCATCAATGGATACACCTGCAGTAGAATCAATAGTAATTGCATCACTTGAATCAATATCCAATGTTGAAGTATCAATATCAAATGCTACATCTGCCGTTGTTCCAATAGAAACAGACGTTGCTGAATCAATAGTTAGTGCTCCACTTGCATCTATGTCTAATGTTGTTGAATCAATGTCTATTGGTTTATCTGCTGTTGTTCCAATGTTAATTCCAGTATCACTGTCTATATTGACTGCTCCTCCAGTTGCGTCAATGTCTATGATTCCAGCATTTACATCAAGAGTTGCTCCAGCTGTTGTTATATCAATCTCACTACCATTACCTTCTATATTTACTCCACCTGCCCCATCAAGAGTTAGTGCTCCTGCTGAAGTGGAAAAGTTAGAAGCTGCTCCCGCATCTAATGAAATTGCATTACTTGAATCAATAGTAGTTGTAGTATTATCTACATCTAAATTACCATCTATATTCGTAGTGGAACTTATATTTACCGAACCTGTTACGTCAAGTCCTGCTTGTGCGTCTACTCTTGCTTGGAAATCTGATATTCCTTGAACATCAAGTGTTCCATCTACATTTGTATTAGAACTTATATTTACTGAACCAGTTACGTCAAGTCCTGCTTGTGCATCTACTCGTGATTGAAAATCTGCTATACCACTTACATCTATTGTACTTCCAAGTGTAGTTGCTCCATCAGTTTGGAATACACCTGCAGTTGATATAGTTGTTCCTGTACTTCCATATCCACCACCGACATCTAAATCTGATCCGTCAAATGTAAAGTTAGCATCATCTTCAAGTTCACCACTTGTTCCTGCAATTACTACTCTATTGTCGGTTAAATCACCGATTGCTGCGGTATCTGCTGATAGGGTGTCTATGTTTGCAGTGCCGTCTATGTATAAGTCTTGCCATTCTCTTGTTGAACTACCTAAATCATAAGTATCATCTGCAGTTGGGTTAAAGTCAGATCCAACTCCGAGTCCATCAGTAGTATCTAATACTAATGTATCTACATTAGCAGTGCCGTCTATGTATAAATCTTTCCATTGTTGTCCACTTGAACCTAAATCAAATGAATCATCGTCATTTGGTAAAAGAGAAGAACTAATATCTGCTCCTATTACTAAATTATCACCACTTGCATCCCCAAGTTGAATTGTTCCACTTGTACCCGCTTCAAATGTAATGTTTCCGACTGCGTGTATATTACCTGAAGCGTAAATGTCGGATGCTGTAACGTTTCCGCTTGCACTTATATGTGCTTGAACACTTAAATTTCCTGTCGTAGTTAACGTTCCACCAACAGTTCTATTTTTAATATTTCCTGTTAAATCTAAATTTGTATTACCACCAGTATTTAAAGTTAGAAGAGTTTTAGCATCAGTTTCATGATACAACATATTATTAAATGCTGAACCACCAGTATGACTGGTTAAATTTGGTGTTGCATTACCTGTTATAATTCTACCTATACTTAAACGGTGTGTTCCGTCTGTATTACCTACTACAACTGCAGTCCTTAAAGCAGCATCACCAATAACAGCAGAACCTGTTACTATACCGATTTCACCATTTGCTAAGGTTATACCACCTAACTCTGCTAATGTTCCTCGTCTATGTTTTATAATTTGAGCCATTATTAATCTCCAATTTGAACAATATACTATTGTTCTACTATAAATATTACTTTATTTAATTTTAACCAAAGCTGTCACCTAAATCTATTATTCCCGCACTATCTCGTGTTGCAAGTGTACCTAAATTTGATATACTAAAAGAAGCACTCGCTATTGCACTTCCAACAGTCTGGTCTACCAAGTCCATTGCTCCACTTACTACTAAAGTTTTTGTATCTGTATCTAAACTATCCATTATAGTTTGTCCTTCTACCACCAAAGAACCCGATATTACTACCGAACCACTTACTCTTAAATCTTCTGATGGGGCAGTTGAAAAATATGAACCAGTTAACCTAAATGGTGAATCTCCTGCTATTCCTGTAATAGTTGTATCCATCATTTTACCAACATATTGATACGCTGTCATATAAATTCTATCACTTGCTCCTGGTTTATTAGCGTCAAATTGTAATACTCCAGTTTTATAATCAAATTGATAGTCATTAGTTGATACTTTATCACCACCACTCAAAGAACTTGAATCCGTAGTTGTAGATTCATACACCACTACATTATATCCTGGAGTAATATCTTCTGCTACTGCATTTGCCAAACTTACAGCCGAGTATTTATTTGATACAAAATTTGTCTGTTGATTTGAATCAATTAGCTGTGGTGTTATACCATCATCACTTCCTGATGGGTTTACAAAAAACCACACATCTCTATCTACATTTGATTTTGTAAGTGGATGTCTATACCAATACTTCAATATATTTTCACCACCAGACTGATAGACTGAATATTGGTCAGCACTTCCACTAAATGGTAATCCTGAAGATGGTATTTTATCTTGTTGAGAATATATCTCACTAGCATTAACATCTAATACACTCGTAAATGATTCTTGAGCGGTTGTTAAATCCCCACTCGTATATCGTCTACTACCAAGTAGTCGTATCGCTTTTGATAATTCTGAAATTAATCCCATATCTTATTCCTAGCTATAACTCAATGTTATTGAAGTTACAGGAGATGGATCTCCCTTATATCTAATTATCACATATAATTGATTATCGTTACTATCCAAATACATTCCGTCTACGTTTCTCATCGGAACTGTATATTCTGTACTACTTTTACTTCCACCTACATTTCCATACAAATCTATCGCAGTTGTAAATGGATTTTTAAAATTATCTTGTGCTATACCCGTTTCTATCACATTACTTGTTAAGTCAGACGGGTCAAAAATTCTTGCTGTTCCTAAAGAACTATTATTACCACTACCATTTCCTGAACTCTCTAAAAGTAACGCGACAGCTACACTATCAGAAGTAGTTGCGTTCCAATTAACTAATGTTTTACCAACATCAACAGTCATTCCTGTTTTTGTTCCAGCTGATTTTTCAAATCTTCGTATGTAATATCTATATCCTGCACTGCTTGCTTGTAAACTATCACTTGTAAACCAATATCCATAACTACCCGTTGGGTCCACTAAATATCCTGGTTTTACTTGTAAATCATTTCGTCCTAATGTACTATCCCCCTCATCATTAGTTTGAAAACTATCGGTTGTAAAATATGCCCCATTAAATGCTTGTACGTTATCTGCTAATACTATTCTAAAATCTTCACCTGTAAATGTTTCAGTTAAATCTTGTAAAGTATTACTATCATATCCTTGTGCTCTACTATAAACCGCCATACTTCCACTATCAGAATTTTGTCCAAATCTTGTTGCATCATATAATGTAAAAGTTCCTGAATTGGAATTTGATGATGCAGTATTTTTCCAATTTCTACCTCTCGCTCTAAATATTAAATTATAATTTAAAGTATTATTCGATGAACGATTCTGTCCTACATTTTCAGTATTACTATCTAAAGTAAAAGAAAGAGAAGAACTGGCTACTGCTATATCTGACCTATGTGGTATCCCACTTGAACTTCTTTTTGTACTTTTAGTACTATCTATGACATATAAATTGGCTCCTGTGGATTGAACTCCACTATTAGTTACCGATACAGTAGTATTAGATAAAGTTGTTGAACCAATATTTTCCCAAGTATCGGTTGTATTGCTATTAACTAACGGTGAAGAATTATATCCATAACAAGGATCGAAACTCTTAGTAACTTCTGAATCAAATGTGATAGTATATGTTGTTGTTAATAAATATGGTGCCCCACTAAAACTTCTTGATGTGGCTGTAAATGCAGTTAATTGTGCACTACTTGTTGCTACTGCAGTTGGTTGACTATTAGTTATATCTTCTGTTATATTATAATATAAATAAAATCTTGTTGTTGAATCACTTCCATTTTTATATTGAAAGGTACTCATTGAACCTGATTTTAATCCTGCTACGACATCGTGTGTTGCATAATATCCACTTGCAGAAATACTTGTTGCACTTGTTGCTCCTCCAGTATAAAATCTTCCACTAATTGATCCCGCCACACTATTAAAATCTCCGTCTTGATATGCTGCTGGTATAACCGCAGGATTAGCAGATTCAATTTTTGCTAATATCAATCCATTTGATGTTCCAAAGGAACTTATGGAATAATCAAAAACCGAAGATGTAGTAAAAGTTGAATTTTCATCTGGTGTAGCGTCTGCGTAATTATCACTAAATGAATGTGATGCTAATACTCTAACATAAAATGGTGTTGCTCCTCCACTTGTTAATCCACCCATTCCAAAATAGTTAGAATTACTATAAACTGCACTTGAACCACCAGTATTTGCAGTAACTGTATGTGAATTTGTACCGTGTGTCGCTTGAGTTTGTATTGTTGATGGAAGTCTTGATGCATAACTTCCATGAAATGGATTTGTTCCTGTATCATTTCCGAAATCACCTCTATCACTTGACTGTACCCAACCTTTTAATGTTAGATAATCTTGAAGTTCTCTATATGAACCAGTATCACTCATATCTATAAATGCTGATGAAGTCCAATGTTGTGATAACCTTGCATTTTCATAAGTTGAACCTAACACTCCATCTAACAATGAACCTTTACTTGTAGTTGAACCTTGTGTATGAGATGTGGAAAGTGTATTCCAATATTTTGTATTTTCAGTTGGGGATGATGTATCTATTGAATGACTAATTATCCCCGCCACAAATCTTAAAATTTCACTTACATTGGTAGTATTATCAAAATTATTAAAATAACTTCCATCTAAGCCCTGTCCCCAAGGATTAGAAGTTGGATATCCATTTGTAATGTTATTTGTGGTAATTGCAGTTGATCCTGATACTGATGAACTAACTACAAGAGATGCCATAAAACCATCTCTCCATTTCTTAGTTGTACTACCTAAATCATAGGTAACATTTGCATTTGGTATAAGATTAGAAGTGAAATCTGCAGCTACAGTTACAGAATCCGAAGTTGCATCACCAATTGTGATATTACCACCAAGAGTTAAATCACCAATAAAATTTGAATTACCAGCTACATTTAAATATCCAAATGAACCAGTTGAAGATACATCTAAAGATCCAGTAACACCTGAACTACCAGAAACTTGTAGTGAACCTGTTAAAACGGGGTCTAATTGTTTTAATCCGATATAAGCCATTTAAGTTCCCTATATTTTAATGCTTCTTCTTCTTTTTTCTCTTGCCAATACAAAGTCATTCCTTGTGAAATGTTTTTCTTGTGTACTTTACTCTTTGGTTGTTTCATTTTTTCAAGAGTTTCCATAGTAAGTTTTCTGTCTGACTGTGCACAAGACTTACATACAGAATTATTCCCTATAGCACGGTCAAAAGTGTCTTTTCGTGTGTAATATATTATACGACCACAATCTGGACACTTTCGATTTTTTCTATTTTTCCAATGACGTTTTCTCATACTAATAAATATCAAGAAGTAGTAAAAGAAAAGTGGAAGTTAAAAATTAAATTAATTCTTCAATCATTTCCTCAATCTTTTTATTGAGAATTTTGATTTCTTTTAATCCCTTTTTAATCATAGTTGGTTTACCACGATTTATTCCTTTAAAAACTTTTCCAAGATTAATTTTCCAACTATCACCATAAATCCGCAACATCAAAAATATTCTTTTCTCATCTTCCATTTTTTCATCAATAGTTGATTCAGTTTTAAAAGGTGGTCTATCTATATCCGTATAAACTTTACCCAACTCTACATTATCCTTACCACCTAATCGTTCAAATTCAGTAAGACCATCTGGTTCTCTGCCTTTCATCACAGGCTTAGACCACCTTTTTGGTAAATCTTTGAATGAAGTATCATTCCATTCTTTTAATAATTCTTTTAATTTAATCATTTTCAATAGTCTCCTTAACCCACTCATTTATTGGACTTGGTAAATCACCTACATCAAAATATCCCCAATCTGTATGTTCGTGATTTATTCTTGGAATAAATTTTGTTGTTCCCTTCAACACATATAAATAAAACTCTCCACCATTATCTTTCTTATAGGTTTTAACTAATTCTGGAATACCATTTAATACTATTTGTGTTTCTTCTGTAAATTCTCTAACTGAACCAGCCAATGGTTCTTCCCCCTTTTGTATATGTCCTTTAGGAACGTGCCATTTACCTGAATGTTCTCCTAAACACAATAATACTTTATCGTTCCAATAATATAAAACTCCACCAGTATCATCAGAGTCGTTATGTCCTTCAAATAATAAATCTTTGAGTTTAAGCATTAAACTTGCCCCAAGCTATTATTTCATCATCACTTTCTAACACATAACCAATCGAGTCCGTATCTACTTTAAGATAAAACGCCCCATTTGCTTGTTGAATTGTAAGTGCATCATGTTCCATATATTGACCATTTAAGAAAAACATAAAATCATTCTCAGTTGTTGCTGATATTCCGGCTGGTGCTGATGCTGTTACCGCACTAAAACTGGCAGTTGAAGTTCCAATCAAAGTTGTATTTCTCTTAACAAATTGTTTTCGTAAATATGTATCTGCAGAACTTGCTCCCCCTGTAACCTGTGCATCTACATATGATTTAACAGCATTTTCAGTTACTAAAGTAGTAGTACTCGAATCAGTCAAAGAAGTATCATTTGATATTTCATTTACATTATAAGAATTTACATTTAATGAACCAGAAATTAATAGTGATCCTGTCATTGAATGTGTATCACTTATTCCATCTCCAAATTTAGTTGAACCACTATCGTATAAAACTGTTGAATTTACAAGTTCAGTATTATATGATTGTGCAGTTAAATCACCTTGGATAACTGCATTACCTGTAACTGTTAAAGAATTAAGTGTTGGATCCATATCCATAGAAATAGTTTGAGTTACTGGAGAACCACCTGTAAATTCAACTCCATCGGCTGAAAGAGTTATACCACTTCCCGCATTCATTGTTAAAGGATGTTCTGTTTCAATTCTTTGAACTGTTGCGGCCGACCCACCAGTTGTCATAACTTGTTGTGTTCCATCAGATGGTTCTGCCGCTACTATTGCAGCAACAGTTTCGTTACTAACTATTAATTGACCTGGAGTTAAATATGTTTGACTTGTATGTGGTCCCACTAACTCATTAAATGCCTCTGGTATCAAATACCCTCTTAAAGTAACACTAAATTCTGTTCTTACAACTCTTTCTTTATCTGCTACTTCTGTAGCATCTGTATAACTATCTATATTAGTTCTAAATCTCATTTTATTGGGTTCACCCCAATACGAACCTGCTGACCAATTAATTCTTTCAATCAACTTATTCATTTGTTCTATATAAGAAGTCCAAATCATAAAATCATAACTTAATACCATATAATCTGGAATAGCTACATTATAAAATTCTTTTTGTGGAATTATTCCTTGTTGGACTGAAAAATTATCGTATCTATTCTGTTGAGTATATTTTTTCTCAAATGTATAATGAAGTTTTGGATCCTCAGGATCCATTTTATCTACAGCCATCGTATCATCTTTTTCCATTCCAGTTCGTCTAAATGCAATTGCTGGTAATATAATCTGTCTTTTTGAATCTCTCATAAAACCACTTTTTTGTACTGCAAACCACCTCTCAGGAGAAGAATACATAATTGGAACTTTTACTGTTTCACCATTTTCAATTACTGTTGGTTTGATAACATTTTCAAAATAGTACATAATAGTACTATCCATATCCATCAAACTTACAGATACATCTTGAACAGTATCATCCCGTCTTATCTGAGTTTCTCTATGTATAGTTTTTCTTTGACTGCGTGGTATTGGCTTTTTACGTGCCATTATATACTCCGTATCCTTTCAATGTTAAGATTAGAAAATCTAACTCTATAAGTTCCACAAGTTACAGTCCAATTATTATCTTGTTGTCCACCTATAAGTTGATTTTCATTAATAGAATTAATCTCAAAATATGCCCAGTTCCATTCAAATACATCACCAATTTCTGGTACTAACGATAAATCAATAAGAGACTGTCGTAAAATATGAAATGATGCATTTTGTTGGTCATCTGGTCCAAATTCATCTGTATTCCAATCAAAATCTTCTGCATCAACCAAACATGCAAACTTAACACCGTTTTTCCATCTTTTGCCACCTGCGGCTTCACCGTACATATTTGTTTGAGTGTCTTGAACTGATACTTTATAAAGAACTACTTGTTGATTGATTATCCCGTCTTTACCGAGTCTAATATCACCAATAAGTTCTTTATTTACCCGTGTGAAAACATCAAGGTCTCTTTGAGGTAAAAATCTTCCTGGCATAATGTTATCCTATATAAATTGGTAATGGCACTTTTTGTAATTTCTCTTGTAATCTCATTGCTTCTTCACTATCTGCCTCTAACATCACCTTTCTACTCGATGCTTCAAGATTTTCTCTTAATTGTGT
>Ga0208275_1000181_pt1 | contig 11700 bp, 8 predicted proteins | sample ETNtaG_FD_185757 | JGI IMG/M metagenome (GOLD analysis project Ga0208275, IMG submission 185757) | Marine microbial and viral communities from oxygen minimum zone, Eastern Pacific Ocean - ETNP201306PF49B (SPAdes) (version 2) | ecosystem: Environmental > Aquatic > Marine > Oceanic ... | reverse complement strand
GTTTTAAATCTCTTTCATCTCTCTGAATTGTAATTTCACCACTTTGCCAGTTTTCATTACCATCTTCATCAAGCATTGATAATCTATATCTATCATCTTGATATATAGGTGAGGATAAATTAAATCCGGCATATATGGTCGAATATTTAAAGAAGTTAGTAAACACTCCTTCTATTTGACCGAATAATTGTGTTGATAAAAGCATCCCTATCAACACTAATCTTTTAAACATTTTGTTTCTCCAAAGTAATTAGTTTCTTACAACTATAAATATAAAACTTACTTATAAATCAAACCGAATTGTGAACGCCATATCATATTTTTTTGATTTTTTTATTGGTTTTGCCAACTTAGAAACTGCCAATAACTCATCATTATCGTTATATAACCCTATTGAAGTTACATAAGTATGAAAATCTGAATGTGATACAAAATTTTCTAACTTATATGTAGGTTGTACCAAAGTATTTTCTTGGTATTCTTCGTATTTTGTATAATGTCCAATTGCTGGATATGCACTAGTTGTTTCTTCTACACCTTCTCTAACTACTGGAAAATATTCTAAATTAGAACCTACCCAATCAGACCCAGAACCTTCAAAAGTTGCACTTTTATTTGTTGGTATATTAAATTCATTTTTCTTTGCTATAACTAAATATTCGTGTTCGTATATTGTTTGAGTATTTTCAAATTCTATTTCCCAACCATCAGAACCAGAACCTAACCCAACATCAGTATAACTTCCTGTATCTGTTATACAAACCAATCCATGTTGATAAAATACATTACCAACTGAACTTCCACTATTATTACTGTCTGGTGTTCCTGCCGCATAACTTGAACTAAATGCAGTATCATACATATTACCATAACCGTCATCAACTAACACAAGTGTTTGTGATGTACTATTATCAATTATTCTTACACTACCTGGATATATTTCTTCCCCAAAAAATTTACGAGGAACATTAAATACATTTACTGAATGGTGTAATTGTCGTCTACGAGGTGTAGAAAGAGTTGTTTCATTAGGTCTTGGCCAAGCAAGTTCTAAATCATCAAAAGTTTTATCGGGTTGTGGACAACTGACTGACCAAGGATTGGGTGTTTCTTCACCTTTTACATATAAGTGATGAATTGATCTCCATACTGGTTTATGATACCAAGTACCAACACTATACCATTCATCTTTACCGTGTCCTAAAGATTTAGATTCTTCACTAAACGCACCAATAGATTGTGAAGCGGCACTGGCAGAGTTAAAGCCCAATACACTTCCACTATGTCCCTCAAGAACAAAGACACCACTTCCAGAATCAACTTCTGTAAAGGAATATGCCTTATGAACCTTAAAGGGTGTGAATTTAAAATCCCCAACACCAAGGTTCTTAAACATACGCTTTCTCCCTTAGAAGTCTAATCTGACTTTTATAGTTGCTTCTCTGGAAGGCGTTTTTAAGAACGGTTTGGAAATTTTAGCGACTGCCAATAATTCATCTGTACCATTATACAAACCAACTGTAGTAATATAAGAACGAGGATCCGTTAAGAAATTAGGATTAGTTAAATCTCCATTACTTCCTGTAAAATATGTTGGGTTTTGACTATAATTAAACATATTGTTTTTAACTCTACAGAAATAATGTGTTGATTTAATTTCTTCTTCACGTCTTGCTTGAAAATATCCCGTACCAGATGCATCTGATTTAAATGCTTTAAACAACTTACTATGATTAAAGTCGTCCGCGTTAGCTGAACCACCACTTCCTAAACTTATACCACTTGTTGACCCCTGTGTTTCGTTGGGTGCGGTGTCTAAGATTGTCTTATCAAGATAGATTACACCTAAATATGGATAAAATCTACCATAATATTTCTTAGTAGTTCCAGTACTATATCGGTATGCGGATGTTCCACCTTGAATTGAACCAGACACTACATTAAAATATGTAGATGCTTTTCCAGTTTCAGGGTTTGTAGTAGCATCACTATCATCAATTAGACTTACTCCCTCGGCTCCATTAATAGTTTGTAAATCTATTTGCCAATTACCTGGATCCATTTTTTCTCTCATCCGTGCTCTAGCCACACTAATGAAATATCCATCTGGTGAATTTGATTCTGCTCCCGTTGCCCCAATTTTAAAATATGTTTGGGATGGGGGAAGTATCAGATTCTTAAATTGTCTATAAATTGCCTGACTTGGATTATTACCTGATTGAGCATTCTTTGAACCACTTCCTGCGAAGTGTCCGTAAGCAATACTAAATTGTACTTCTGATGTAGTTGAGGATGTTACTTCGTTGTGAACATCTAAATAATATTCACCACTACTACCACTTTGCAAAGATGAAGTAAACATCCCTGCCGTTGTAGATGTAGCATCTAATTTAATTGCTCCACCAGACCACATTCCAGTAGATACCGTTGATGTTGTTTCTTGTACATCACTTTGGCCATCGAATTCAACAAATACTGCCATTTTTAACTCCTGTTATAATAATTTAAATTTTTCTTCATTAGGGCCCTTGGCGTCGTCCGCCTCGTTTACCCGATTTTTTACCAATTCCTTTATTAGCTAATTTATCTGCAAGTGCTGCTGCTTTCTTTGCCGCGGCGGCTTTGGCTGCGGCGGCTTTTGCTGCGGCTACCACGGCTGCTGTCGATGGGGATGCCTTTTCCTTTTCCTTTGGTGCAGGATCCTTACCTAGTCCGAGGTTTAGCTTGCCTAAATTACCCAACTTACCCAAATTACCTATCATGGGATGCCCCGATTTAGCTAACTTCTCTAATGCGTCTTCATTTACCATACCACTAAATTGACCAGGTTTTATGCCCGTACCTGCTAATGGGTCTGGCTCCACTTCTTCCATTATATCTGGAATATCCTCCAGAATTTTTTCTTCTTCTATTAAGTCAAGTTTTTCTATAATTTTTTCTTCTTTTATTATTTCTTTAATTTCTTCAGGTAATTGTTCTGGGTTAAAAGTTTCTACAATCTGTCCACTTTCACTTAATGTAACCGCCCCACTACTACTTTGTATTGGTGCGTGTCTCCTACCAGCATTAATTTTTAATTTAACTTTTGTTTCTTTACCAGTTTTTGAACCTTGTAAAGTTACATATACTTCTCTTTCAACAAAAGAATTTTTATCTGTTGGAACATTCGGTTTAAGAAATATTCCTATTTTTCTTCCTTGTTTTACTGCTAATGGCATTTTATTATTGTCCTCCTAAGTAGGCCTTTTCTCGGATCGTACATACGGTGATGCTATCGTATCTCCTTCAACAAATATATCAACAAAAGAATCATCACTCAAAGTTATTGTATAGTTTTCATTTCCACCTAAATTTAATGTTTCGGGTGAAAGAACTATATTTGATAATGCACCTTCTAAATTTAATACATCGGGCAATCCAGTAATTTCTTGTTCAAATCTACTCTGATTCAATTCACTTGTTAAAAGTGTTTTCATCACAGAACTCGTTCCATCTTCAGAAGCGGCAGCTGTTCTTGTAAATGCTTCTAATACTGGCATTCCTAAAATAGTAGCATCAAAATAATCTGGACCCCGTGTATCAGTAACATCAAAATTACTATAATCCACACCATCATCGGATAGTGCAAATTTAATTATATTTAAATTCTCACCTTTGGATAATAGTTGTCTACCTCTATCAGTTAATACGGCGTCTACAAATATTGCTTGGGATTTATCTAAGAAACTCATATATTATTAACTCGCTGACGTTACTGTTACAGTTATACTGGCTGTTGCACCACTTGTTCTACCTCTAACTATCAATGTAGTTTTAGCGGGTGAAATAGTAGAACTAATTGCTTTACACTTAATATTCACGGTATCACCTGAATTTCTGGTAGTAATAGTTTGAGAACTTCTAAACTTTGTTCTTGACTCACTATTAAATCCTCCTGAATCCGTTTCGTCTCCATTAAGATATAAAAATGCTATATTGGTATTCAATAAAGTATAAGAATAAGTTTCAGACTGTTTTAAATTTTCAGTCGTTGGATTTACAGTAACTGCTGTTCTTGTTCCTCTACCGTCATTACCTGTTTGGTTAAATGATAATGAAATACCATTTTTTACTTGATCATCAATACCAGTCAAATATGCCATTTGAGTTGGATCTGGTGAACCTTGTAAATGTGTAGTATCTGCAAGAATTTTAAACTTCATAACTGACGCTTCGTTAGTTACGGCCTCTAAAACTGGCATGTTTTCTAATACTGCTCCATAATAATCTGAACCAGATGGGTGTCCTGGATTCCATAAGGTATAATCTATTTCATCATCACCTAATGCGAATTTTGTTATATTGAAGCTACCATCACCCTTGGCTAACAACTCACGACCCTTCGTTGTTAGGATAGCATCTAAGACTTGCGTTGTTTTATTTAAATATCCCATATATTAATTCCTGATTTTTCTGTTTATTTCCATAGAAATACTTGAAATGTCAAACTGAAACCTCTTATTAAAAGTTAATCCTTCAAGTATAAATATAAAGTTTTTAATTAATTTAGTCATCTTCTTCTATTTGTCTTTCTCTCTCAATACATCTGGTCCTGTATCTAATTCGGTTGTTAATTTAACATTTGCTGAATCAAAGGTAGTGGCAACATATGGATTGGTTAATACCATAGTGACTGCATCATAGACAATTTGACCACTTAAATCCTTAGAAGGTAATGCAGTATCTTTAGTGTTTCTACATCCATTGAATTGTACTCGTTCTAGTGCTAAAACATCGTCTGCCTGATTCTCATAACTTGATGAATTAAACGATACTCCACTTGCATTTCCTTGATAATAGTTTTCTTTAGTACTATAAGTAAATACCTTTTCTTGATTAAATTTAGATGTTCTTTGTTCGTCAATCATAGCAATACTTTCAGTAAATATTGAACTAACTCCACCTTGACTCACATAACTTCCCGAATAATCACTTCCATACCCTCTTGTCATATGTCCAAAATTCATTATTGAACCAAAGTGAGTTGTTTTTCTCTCTATATAATCCTCATAATATTTTAATTCAGCTAAATTATCACCACTCAATATACCCATATATTCTATTTCATTCTCTATTACAGGATTTTCTGCATGTAATTCAAATACATCACTACCACTATTTCTTAATTTAGTTAATGTATCTTCAAATACTGGATATTCTCTAAAAGTTGTTTCTCGTGGAATTTTATTTCGTTCTAATATATTATTTTCAATCAATACACCTACGGTTGCTTTAGCTCTAGCAGGTATCAATTTCTTAACTTGACTGAAAACACTATGGTCGAAATAATTTATTAATCTCAAATAATCCCAAAAGTTATTACTTCCGTTATATTTTCTCCAATACTTATCTGCAGTTTGTTTCAATCCACCATACTTATCATAGGTTTCTCTTGCATTATCTCTTGGATCACCTAATTTATCTTCTAAATCTAAATCAGATAAAGTAAAAATAATATCTTCATTAATAACATCAACTGGAGAGAAATATATTCCTAATCTTTCTGAATCTTTTGTCTCTATCGAACCTATATTTTTCTCAACTCTATATTTTGTTGATAAATTCAAACTACCTTTAAACTCATCTTTTAATTGTCGTGGTGAAATTCTTGATTTATTTGCACTTCGTCTGATTCCACCAATTGTTGGTAATGGCATTTTCAATCTATCTACTACATTTGAATAATTGTTCTCATCTGAAAAATTCTTAGCAGACCCCGTATATGGATAATTAGAAGTTGCTGCCGTATTTCTAATAGATTTCTCACTATCTGCTCCCGTACCATGATTTGTATCTTCATTAAAAGATAATCGTTGTACTAATTCATTCATAGAACCTGTAAAATTGTTTCCTACAAAAGATTGTGGTGTTTCCACGTGTGTATCAAAATGTTGCTCATCCAATGGTGTGCTCCACAATCTAAATTCCATCATTGAACCACTAAATCGCATATTATCACTCGGCACTTCATGTACTGAGCCTGATACAAATCCTCCGTGAGAAACATCTCCACCACCAACATATAAATCTCCATCTTGTTCCCAACTACCAGAATAAGATGCAGATGCTGCGTTTGACAATCCATCAATAATAAGTGATTCACGAGTTTGATATTGTATAACATCTCTACCCGCATCAAATTGTTTAGCAATTATATCAAACTTTAATGCTCCAGTTCCTATTTGTCTCAACTCTCCTTTATCGAAATATATTGTTTGTCCGTTTGTTTCATTATCTAATCTCACACCAATAAATTTTGTTTGTGGGTGTGATATTTTTGCCCTAACGGTATATTTTTCCCACTTAGTTCCAATACCATACATTGCTGGATGTAATGCTCCATATCCCCAATTTTTCTTTTGAGATGGATAATATGTATAACTTTCTTCTAATATATTTCCTTTTTCACCCAACTCCATAATCCACATTTGCATATTAGCACCACCAGTTTTAGACCGTGCATAAACACTAAAATCAAATTCCTCGGCAAATGATGCAGATGCTACTCTTGCATCTCCATAAGTACTTACATTAGTACCATCATCATTATTTGTATATGGATAAGTGTATGCTTCTCCACTTGACTTTGTATTTTTAAATCCTAAACTATAACTACCATCAAAAATATAAGAACTTTGTGAAACAACTTCTAATGTTCCACCAGCACCAACGGATTCAAATGGTGTTTGTAAACTTCCTGTTTCAAAATTATGTGAGCCTATTACCGTCCCTGCAGAACCAGAATGTAGTCTTGTAGAAAATATCTCATCATTAACCAATTCTTTCCGTAACATCACCGACCAAAAATCTCCATTAAAGAATGGTAATAACGAACTTGTAACTTCTTTAATTTCTTCAGCTGGTGAGCCAGATGCCTGAGAGCCACTAATTGAAAATGCTATAGAGGCCATATTATCAACTGAACCATTATCTTTTAAATGTATTCCCCACCCAGCTTCGTATGGATTTCCATCAGTTAAATTTCTATCCATATGAACCAACTGCATATTAGAACTTGATACTGCCTTAAATCTAAACTCAACCGTTTTGGGTTTCATACCAGTATCTGCAGAATCCTTCCAAAGTGTATGAACATATTGAGCTTGTTTAAAATCTAACGCCTTTGAAAATCTACGAACTGCCTCATAGTTGGGATTAACTTCATTTTTAGTTGGGCCACCATATTCTCTAACTCTCAATATTGTAGATGGAATACCATAACAAGTTATCAATCCTTTTAATGCCTTTAATGTTCCTTTAGCCTTTAAAAACAATGGCATATTTGTTAATATTCGTTTCCATACTTCTTTACTAACATCTCCCAATGGTACTGATGAAGAGGATGTTATAGTATTATCTTGTGCAACTAATTTACCAGTTGTATATTCATCTAACTGTACCAAATCATGCCCGTCATATAATTGCCAACCAAGAGATTTAGCCACCGTAGAAGCTAACTGTTTAGGTAATCCTTCAGTTAAAGATTCTTCTCTATCATAAACAGAAGGTAATTCATCTATATAATTTTTAATGTTATCAAAATGTTGTCCTAACATTTTTACTAATCGTAAAAATACTTCATTTTCACTATCTCGTGATATATGGTCGGGCAAATGATAAATTAAATAATCCCTATTATAATAATCATAATTTGATGCACTTACTTTTTGATTTTCATACCAAGTATCTGCTACAGATTGTGTAGAATGATATAACACATATGGTTTTGAAGTATTCTGTTTTGGCCAAGTAGACTCATAATGAATTCCAAAACTACTTGTGGTAAAAGAAGAACTTTCATAATAAAGATATTTCTCATACCCATCAAAGTTATTCTTCACTTCATCTATTTTTAATTCTAAAGAATCTAATTTAGCTTGTGATCCAGTCACTACCGTGTTGGGATCATTTCCTAAAGCTCCCGAGCCTGTATATAATCCAGCAATAGAAGAACTTTCTTGTTCATATCCTTCAAGTTTTTCCAACTTATATTTAAAATTTGATAATCTTTTTTCTGCCGAACTAAAATGCACAAAATTATCATACATAGAATAATCAACATTTAATTCTGTTTCATTTATACTACCACTTATTACCTTATTTATAATATCCCTATAAAGAGAACTACTTTGAAAAGATAATTCAGCCCAATTTTTATATTCAGTTGTGACTGGCTGTATTTGTTCTGATACTCCATCCGAAGTAGGGGGCAATAATATAGTTGAGGGTAATGGAGTCTCTATCCAAGGAATTAACTCTACACCAAAACTCTTATTAGGTATTACTTCTTCTACTATTTGACACGTACTTCCTATATCATATTTTTCTGGTAAAGGGTTATATAATTTAAAAATTCCAGAATTTCCACCATTTTTATTATTAACTATTAAACTTCTATAACCGTCCCTAAAATACATATATGTTCTAAGATTACTTACAGTAGATTTATTTGTTCTAAAAAACATAGGTTTATCTACATAAAGTGTATCATTGGTTGGTTCTTCGTATAAAAATAAACCAGTTCTTTCAGCGTATTCTTTTGGTGTTTCTTCTAATACTATTCTATTAAGAAACTCACCATCATAACTAACACTTGAAATTTTTCCTACATAATCAGCGTATCTTTTTACTTCTTCAAAAGTTGTTACTGTGTCTTGTCTTGCTTGTAAATCTCCTAAATCATACTCATCAGTTATATAAAAATAACCTGCTAAATCATTTACAGTACCATCTAAATCACCCCAATCACTAATATAATTCCCAATCTGGGTGCTTGTTATTGTATAAGCGGAACTGGCTAAGATACCATAATCATCCCAATTCATAGTCAGACCATTAATATCTTTAAAGTTTCTTAATACGTCTCTATTTTTAACCCACCACTCTTGAGCCATATTATGATATTCTACCTCTACGGAGTTATCATGATCCCTTGCTAGGTGCTGCAATTCTTCCCACATATCAATGATAGGAGTTATATGGTTCTGTTGAATTGCCTGTTTTAAAGACATTCCAACCACCAAATCATTAACTATAAACACCCCACTTGCATCTCGTTGTAATACACCAAGATTAGGAAGCCAAGAATCTGCAGTTCCATCATATATCCATTGTGCCAAATCACTAATTGTTCCTGTTTGAGATCCCACGGGTGGTATGAGTGGTCTTGCCTCTACTTCAGTTTTCGTTACAATTTCTGTCTTTGGTACTTGTTCAACTGTAGTAACAAACATATCCCTTAATATAACACTTGTAGTTCCTTCAACATAAGATTTATCAAATTGTTCTCGTGTAACTACGTTAGTGGGGGAAGCCGTACCAAACTCTATAGAATTATCTCCATGTGCTATTTGTCCAGATTTTACTCCTATTCCAGATGAACCAAAGTTTTGTTCTGTTATTAGGTCTATATCGTCTATCTTCTGAGATAACGGACTTTCAGTTCTTAAATAATATGTATAAGTTGGATTAAATAATATTTCTGTTTCTTCTAAATACTTTTCATTAGTAATATCTATATTTGGTGATATAATAATCTCATCTCTAAGTGTATTAATATTATTAATCTCTAATCCCGCATCAACCGAACCCAATATGGTGGTCTCATCTAACACATCCTTATATATATTACCATCTTCTGTAGTTGTAGTGGGGCCAGAATAAAATTCACCGCTTAGATCAATTGAACGAGCACCTGGTAATCCACTTTTTCTTCTTAAAAATTCATATTGAACATTATAAGTTCCTTGATCGAATCCCAATCCTCTCAATTGATTTCCAATATTAAAGATGACTTTACCATCTGAATCTAAATCAAAAGTATTCGAATTTAAAAATTGTGATATTAAAACATTTCCGCCCGCATCGGTTACTGTAATTTTTGCAAAATCATTTGAAATGGGTGGTGTGTTAACTGGTATATTTAAATCAGTAAAAGAGGCACCAAACCCCGTTGAGACACTCGACTTAAGTTTACCTTGGGATAAATTTTGAAGATCTTCTTGTAATAAAATACTTGACATTAGAAGTTTTCGAAGGTTATATTAATATGTAATGGTATTAAATCTTCATCTATATCTGGTATAGTGTTTGGAACTACAACCTTTTGCCAATTTGTATCAAAATTTTCCCCACTTCCAGAACCAAAACATAATAATTGTCCTGAATCATTTTCTATCGTGGGATAATGAGTATCTTGTTGGCCAGTTTCTTCTATATAGTTATCAACATACGTCATCATTTTATCAAAATTATCTGAAAATTGTTTTTGTTTTAATGAACTATATAAAGGAACATTAGGTAATTCACTTTGTTTATATGGCATTATCTTACTCTCCCTGATTTGAACAGCCACGTTGTAAATCCAATCCAAAAGTCCACTTTCTTGACGCCCGATTGCAATGCAAATCTATAATCATCGGGGTTCTCCTTTTGCCATATTTTGGTATATTTACCAAAAGTTTGTCGTATAAACTTCTCTTGATTTCGCTGTCTGGTTTGCCAGGCTTTTTTTCCTTTACTTAACGGCATTATTTTTCAACCTTGAATGTAAAGTCATTATCATGAATATCATTAATCTCATTAGCAGTTCCACTACCACTTACAAATTTATATAATAGTTTATAATATCTCTCTGCCTGTAATCCATTTAACCAAAGATTAAAATAATGTCCAGATGAATCACAACTCACAGCAGAGTATTGGTCAAATGGTATTACGGTTTCTTCAGTTAATGCATCTTTAACAGAATAAAATAGAGTTCCACTTGGGAATGCATTTACTTGTAATGCTCGAGGTGTAGTTTCATAAGTTTTAGCAGGATATCTTTGTCTACCAACTAATTTAAATTTTATTTTTGAATTTTCTTTATATGAATCTCTCATACCTTTCATATAAAAAACTATATCGTCTAATTGAGAACCACTTAATGTATTTAAAGAACCTACATTATATGAAAAATCTTTCCAAACTATTTCTAACTTTGGTTGATAGATTGTATTTGTATCTCTTGAAAAGAATTTAAATTGTCCATATTCAGATGAATCTCCTTCGGGACAATTTGAATCATCATTACCAACACTTCCACTTCTTTTTATAATAAACCCTTCATTTGAATAAGCTGAACTTGAAGCAAGTAATATACTAATAGGTTCAGTAACATTCATTCTCATATCATATCTATCATAATCAAAAGATTGAGATGCAAATCTTAAACGTCCAGCACTTCCACTATACCAAGTTCCACCTGTATCATTACTTCCACTTATCCATTGAGTGCCATCATTCTGTCCAACTCTATATCTCCAACTAACACCATCAGTAGTTTCTGGGTCATCGTGAAATGTTCCTTCACCTGCTGTCCAAGATTGTGAAACAATGTGTGCATATAAAAGTTGTGAAGTTGAAGTTAATCCCGTAGAACCAGCATCATATAGATTTAAAAAATATGAAGCACTTGGTTCAGGTTTATTATTACTTGGAATTAATCCATCTACTATTGAGCTTGAAATTTCTGTTAAATCAAATTTAATTAATGCTCGAGATACATTGATAACCGAAGCGTTATCATTCATATCTTTACGAACTTCTAATATTTCATCTAATCCAGTATTTCTACTTTGTGTTGCACTACCCTCATAAAGTGTAGCGTCTGCATCTGCG
>Ga0208275_1000179_pt1 | contig 11760 bp, 12 predicted proteins | sample ETNtaG_FD_185757 | JGI IMG/M metagenome (GOLD analysis project Ga0208275, IMG submission 185757) | Marine microbial and viral communities from oxygen minimum zone, Eastern Pacific Ocean - ETNP201306PF49B (SPAdes) (version 2) | ecosystem: Environmental > Aquatic > Marine > Oceanic ... | reverse complement strand
GAATCTATTATTTCCGATGTAAAAGAAGTTCAGAAAGAAGATGAACTGTATGGTTATCTTTTAGATAACCCACAAAGAGTTAGTTATGAAACTCCTGTTCTTACTGAGTCTGAAAATGAAAGCGTTGTTAATGTTTCTCTTTCTAGATGGATAATTCTCTCAAAAGATACACAAATGATTATTCCTTTTGATTGGATTGTGACAATTGTAGACCCTGTAGAATCGCTGGAAAAAATGTATGAACCTTTTAATAATGTTGATACTAATAGCGATGGTGCCGAATAAATGGAAGCAACAATTAAGTGTTTGATTCTAAGAGACAATTGTGTTATTGTATCTCAAGTAGAAGAAGTTGATGTTGAATTGGGTGAACCAAATTGCAAATTAATTAAACCATGTGAAATTCATACCAGTGGAGATAAAATTTATTTAACCGCGTGGTTATCTGAATATACAACTCAAGATAATATGCTAATCAGTTCCGATAGTGTGCTGACAATTATTGATCCAAACAAGGATATTTTAACAAAATATATTGCTACTATTTCATAATGCGGTTTTATACTAATGTTCAGATGGTCGGGGATCACTTTTTGGTCCGTGGTTACGAAAATGGTCGCCATTTTGCAACCAGAGAAAAGTTTTACCCAACTCTTTTTGTTCCTTCTAATAATAGGCAAACTGAATATAAAACATTGAATGGTGATTATGTAGAATTAATTAATCCTGGGACTGTTAGGGAGTCTCGTGAATTTATTAAAAAATATGATGGTGTAGAAAATTTTAAAGTATATGGGAATACTGGATACATTTATCAATATATTTCTGAAATGTATCCTGAGGAAGAAATTAAATTTGACATTAGTAAAATTAAAGTAGTAACACTTGATATTGAGGTTGCATCTGAAAACGGATTTCCAGATGTTGAATCATCTGCTGAAGAAGTTTTATTAATTACTATTCAAGATTATGCAACTAAAAAAATTCGCACTTGGGGATTAGGACCTTTTAATAATACTCAAAAGAATGTTGAATATCGTCAATTTTCTACTGAGTATGATCTATTAACTGATTTTATCAACTGGTGGATGATTGAAGGTAATACACCTGAAGTTATTACTGGGTGGAATAGTAAACTTTATGATATTCCATATCTTGTTCGACGTATTGATCGTATTCTTGGTGAAAAGTTGATGAAACGTATGTCACCTTGGGGATTAATTACTGAACGTGAAACTATCATAATGGGACGTAAACAGATCTCTTACGATGTTGGTGGGGTTTCGCAACTTGATTATCTAGATCTTTATAAGAAGTTTACATATAAGGCACAGGAGTCTTATAGGTTGGATTATATTGCAAGTGTTGAACTTGGTCAAAAGAAACTTGATCACTCCGAGTTTGATACATTTAAAGATTTTTATACTAAAGGATGGCAAAAATTTGTAGAATATAACATCATTGACGTCGAACTTGTTGACCGAATGGAAGACAAGATGAAATTGATTGATTTGGGATTGACACTTGCATATGATGCTAAGGTGAATTACGAGGACGTGTTCTCACAAGTGCGTATGTGGGATACTATTATCTTTAATTATTTGAAAGATAGAAATATTGTAATTCCACCAAAGGTGCGTTCAGATAAAGATTCTAAGTATGCTGGTGCTTATGTTAAGGAACCGATTCCTGGAAAATATGATTGGGTTGTTTCTTTTGACCTCAATAGCCTGTATCCTCACCTCATTATGCAGTACAATATTTCTCCAGAGACATTGAGAGAAACGCGCCATCCATCGGTAACAGTTGATAAAATTCTTAATGAAGAAATATCTTTTGAACTGTATAAGGACAGTGCAGTGTGTGCTAATGGTGCCATGTATCGTAAAGATGTTCGTGGGTTCCTACCTGAACTGATGGAGAAGATTTATAAGGATCGCACCATCTATAAGAAGAAGATGCTTATTGCAAAACAAGATTATGAAAAAACTCCGACTAAGGCATTGGAGAAGGAGATTGCAAGATGCAATAACATTCAGATGGCTCGCAAGATTCAACTCAACTCTGCATATGGTGCTATCGGTAATCAATATTTCCGTTACTATAAACTGGTCAATGCGGAAGCGATTACGCTTTCTGGTCAAGTCTCTATCCGTTGGATTGAGAATAAGATGAACGGATTTCTAAATAAGATTTTGCAAACAGAGAAAGTCGATTATGTCATCGCATCTGACACTGACTCAATCTATCTTAATATGGGACCTCTTGTTGGTAAATTTTTTGCTAATAAGTCTGACGATAAAACAGCAATTGTTTCCTTACTTGATAAGATCTGCGAAGAAAAATTGGAACCATTCATCGAACAATCTTATACGGAACTTGCGAATTACGTTTCGGCATATGAACAAAAAATGATTATGAAGCGTGAGAATATTGCTGAACGTGGTATTTGGACTGCGAAGAAGCGTTATATTCTCAATGTATGGAATAGTGAGGGGGTGCAGTATTCTGAACCTAAACTCAAGATGATGGGTATTGAAGCAGTCAAATCATCCACTCCTGCACCCTGCAGAACGATGATTAAGGATGGTCTCAAGTTAATGATGAGTGGTACTGAAGAAGAAGTAATTGATTTTATTGATAATTGCCGTAAACAATTTAAGGCACTTCCACCAGAGCAGATTGCATTTCCCCGTTCAGTATCAGATGTTGTAAAGTATAGATCTTATTCTGATATCTATAGTAAAGGAACTCCTATTCATTGTCGTGGAGCACTTTTGTTCAATCATTATATTAAGGAGAAGAAACTTGATAATAAATATTCACTTATTAATAATGGTGAGAAAATCAAGTTCATCTATCTGAAGAAACCAAATATCATTCAGGAGAATGTCATCTCATTTATTCAAGACTTTCCACATGAACTCGGTCTTGACAAATACATAGATTATGAACTACAATTCGAAAAGAGTTTTGTAGAACCCCTCAAATCCATTCTTGATGCGATTGGATGGAATATTGAGAAAAAAATTAATCTTGAGGAATTTTTTCTATGAATGATCAGTATAGTATAGAGACTGAAGAAACTAAGCAAGTAAAGTGGAATCGCGGACTTGATATTTTTATCGAATCTGTAATTAAACCAGATCCATCACTTAGGCATTGTGCACATAATCAAAAGTGTCATAATGAGTTGATGGATGTTAGGGAAAATGTGCTAGAATACCTTAAGACTTTACGCTGGCACTAAATGGAACTTCCTATTACTGATAAAGAACTTACTACTATTGTAGATGCTCTCCGATTAGGTGGAGATACATCATTATATCAAAAGTTAAAAATTATAATGGAAATACGGGAGGAAAATCCTGGTGGACCTTATAAAAAAATTGCTAGAGAAAAGTTTGGATTTGTTATTTAATGTTTTTTGATAAAGTTAGTTTAGTTACAGGTGGATTTGATCCAATTCACAGTGGTCATATTTCATATTTTAAGAGAGCAAAAGATTATTCGAATCATCTTTTTGTTGGTATTAATAGTGAAAATTGGTTAGTAAATAAGAAAGGTCAACATTTTCAATCATGGGTAGAACGTGCCGAAATAATTCGCCATCTTAGAATGGTAGATGCAGTTATAGAAGTTCCTGATGATGATTGTGGATCTGCTTGCGGTGCTATTAGTAAATGTTTGGAGGTTGCTCAAGTTGTAGTTTTTTGTAACGGTGGTGATCGTGAAAAAGATAACATCCCAGAGATTGAAATGTATGGAACTAATCCTAGAGTTCAATTTGAATTTAGTGTTGGTGGAGATGATAAAATGAATAGCAGTTCTTGGATTCTTAAAGATTATTTTGAAACACAGCGTAAATTATTAGGTATTTGAAATGGATTTTTTAAACGAAATTGTAAAAGAGATTGGAGATGAGTATACGAAACTGGCGTCAGAAATTGTTGAAGTCGAACAATTCGTTGATACAGGAAGTTATATCTTTAATGGGTTGTGTTCAGGCAGTATATTTGGTGGTGTGTCTTCTAATAAGATCACTGCCATTGCTGGTGAGTCTTCTACTGGCAAGACTTTCTTTAGTCTCGCTGTCGTTAAAAATTTTCTTGACAGCAATCCTGATGGTTACTGTCTCTATTTTGATACTGAAGCTGCAGTTAATAGGGGTCTTCTGGAGAGTCGTGGAATTGATTTAACTCGTTTAGTCGTAGTAAATGTGGTAACTGTTGAAGAGTTCCGTAGCAAGGCACTCAAAGCAGTGGACATGTATCTCAAAACAGCAGAAGATGATCGCAAACCTTGCATGTTTGTGTTAGACTCTCTTGGTATGCTTTCAACTGAGAAAGAGATTACTGATGCACTCAACGAAAAGCAGGTTCGTGACATGACAAAATCACAACTTATTAAAGGTGCCTTCAGGATGTTGACACTCAAGTTGGGACAGGCTAACATTCCAATGATAGTTACCAATCACACTTATGACGTTATCGGATCTTATGTTCCTACTAAAGAGATGGGAGGTGGTAGTGGTCTTAAGTATGCTGCCTCTACCATTATTCATCTCAGCAAGAAGAAAGAAAAAGATGGAACAGATGTCATCGGAAATCTTATCAAGGCAAAGACTGCTAAGTCGCGTTTAAGTAAAGAAAATAAGGATGTCACTATTCGTTTATTTTATGATCATCGTGGACTTGATAGGTATTATGGTTTACTTGAGTTGGGTGAATTGGGAGGTCTCTGGAAAAATGTTGCAGGTCGTTATGAGATGACTGTTAATGGTGAGACTAAAAAAGTATATGCAAAGGTAATTCTAAAAGACCCAGAAGTTTATTTTACAGAAGAAGTAATGCAGCAACTTGATGCTGCCGCGAAGAAGATTTTCTCTTATGGAACGGATTGAGACTACAATTCTCAGAAACTTAATATGTAACGAAAATTATTCTCGTAAAGTCATTCCATTTATAGAACCAACATATTTTGAGCAAAGAGGTGAAAAAGTAATCTTTGAGGAGATTACTCAGTTCATTGTGAAGTATGGTTCTGCCATTACAGCAGAAGCACTAGATATTGAGGTTGAGAATCGGACAGATTTAAACGAGAGTGAGATTAAAGAAACCAGAGACATCTGCAATTCGTTTACAGATCTTCCAGTAGATAATGAATGGTTATTGGATACCACCGAAAAGTGGTGTCGTGATCGTGCGATTTATCTTGCACTGATGGAATCTATTCATATTGCAGATGGAAATGATGAGAAGAAGAGTAGGGATGCCATTCCTTCTATTCTTTCTGATGCACTGGCAGTTTCTTTCGACAACAACATTGGACACGACTACTTAGAAAACTATCAAGAAAGATATGAGTACTATCACAGGAAGGAGGAGAAGGTTTCGTTTGATCTCGAATACCTTAATAAGATTACGAGCGGGGGTATATCTAATAAGACTCTTACTATCGCGCTTGCTGGTACTGGTGTCGGCAAGTCTTTATTCATGTGCCATGTTGCTAGCTCCGTGTTGCTCCAAGGGAAAAACGTACTCTACATTACAATGGAGATGGCAGAAGAGAAAATTGCTGAACGAATTGATGCGAACTTATTAGATGTTGCCATTCAGAATATTGTAGATTTGCCTAAGTCAACGTTTGAGAACAAAGTAACTAAGTTAGCAGCAAAAACTCAGGGTACACTTATAATTAAAGAATATCCTACAGCATCTGCACATAGTGGACATTTTAAAGCACTTCTTAGTGAGCTTGCACTTAAGAAGTCATTTAGACCTGATATTATTTTCATTGATTACCTTAATATATGTGCTTCCTCCCGTTATAAGTCAGGGATGTCTGTCAATTCATATAGCTATATTAAATCTATTGCAGAGGAGCTTAGAGGGTTGGCTGGCGAAGCCGAGGTCCCTATCGTATCTGCCACCCAGACCACTCGTTCTGGTTATGGTAGCTCTGACGTTGACCTTACTGACACTAGTGAGTCCTTTGGTCTCCCTGCTACTGCTGATCTTATGTTTGCCCTTATTAGCACTGAGGAACTTGAACAACTTGGGCAGATAATGGTGAAGCAGTTGAAGAATAGATACAATGATACTGTAGTCAATAAGAGATTTGTTATTGGAATTGACCGTGCCAAGATGCGTCTTTATGACTGTGAACAGTCTGCACAAAATGATATACTTGACTCTGGACAAGAAGTAGGGTATAATAATGAGGATAAACCTAAGAAATCATTTGAAGGATTTAAATTTTAATGACCGTAAATACTGACGCATATCTTGAGTTTGTGAATGCCGTCACATCTCAACCCAGTCAAGATGCAGATGCTTTTGAGTATCGCATTCAAGAACTTCGTGGAGAAGGTCTTGAAACTCATCGACTTCTCACTGCCTCTGTTGGTATGTGTGCCGAAGCAGGTGAGTTTACCGAGATTGTAAAGAAGATTATTTTTCAGGGTAAACCAGTCACCGAAGAGAATATGTTTCATATGAAGCGTGAACTTGGTGATATTATGTGGTATGTCGCACAAGCATGTATGGGTCTCAATATTTCTCTTGATGATATCATTGAGATGAATGTTGATAAACTCAAGTCACGATATCCTGGTGGTGAGTTTGATGTTCATCATTCTGAAAACCGTGTTGAGGGAGACCTGTAAATGAAAATATTTGTTGATGCCTTAAGTGATGAACTTTTAGAAGCATGTAAAACAGATCTAGTCTCAAATAAAATAAAAGAAGCAGTATGGGGATCCAGTTTATTCAAATGGGAGCCTGATTTATTGAAAAATATTAATGGTCCGTGCATGACGGCACCAATTACAAATGAATCTATAGTTGAAAGACTAGAAAAAGAATTGTCTGTAATTTTTAAAAATTATAATTATAATTCATTATCGTTTCAATATTATATTTGGAATTCTTATTCTGGTATTTCTTTGCATACTGATGAAGACTATGTATTTGGTGCCGTTCTGTATTTAAATACTAATAGTGCTCATGATGGTGGTCTTTTTATGTGGAAAACTGAAGAGGATTATGAGAATGAAATTGATTTTTTTAAATGTCTTGTCCCAGAAGAAAATCTGATTATTGTAAATAATGAGAAAGAACTACATATGGTGACACCAATTTCACCCCATGCAAAAGATTTTAGATGTACTATTCAAATTTTTGCCACTTGAACTAAATACAGGAAAGTGTGTTATTAAAAAATGGCTGGAAGACCACTTAGTGAAGTGTGGAGTGCATATGTTTCTTCCTTTAAAACAGGAGTACAAACTACATCTAAAGAAAATTTAATACTATATGATGGTGATAGCAAAACTGCCAAAAAAATCGGTACGATTCCTAAAGATGCGGTAATACATGTTGGACCAATAAATGCACCAAACTATATTCCCAGAATGCCTGTTACATACAGGCAAGGTGATAATGATCCAGTACAGGGGTGGGTTAGAAGTTTAGGAATAAAAAAACCTTCAACTGGATCTAATACAGTTAGTTTTTCATTAAAACCGCAAGATTTTCCAAATGTTGGTGGTACCAAATTAAATTTTTCGAGTTACTATAGCAATATAATATCATCTATTAATAATAGATCCGATCTACCAGATGTTGTAAAAAACTATCTTGTTCAATTGGTTGAATATTGCAATACATATAGTCAGGGAGATAGGAGAGATTTAGTTTCAGCATACTCTTCATTGAGTGATTCTGCTTATAGTTCATGCGATAATTTAATAGTTAAAGATTTTAGTGAACTAATAGCACCAATATGTGTCTTACAAAGAGGAAGTTCCTATTTGGTAAAGATGGGTTTTACCAATTTGAATGTGAATAATGCATCTATATTTGTACCAACAGCAGGAAATTATCCTTTAGTTGATTTTATAATAAATGATACTAAAGGTAGAGAGTATCCTTTCTCTGTGAAAGCAATGTCTTCCACAACTAACGTTATTAAACCACAAGACCTAATGAAATTTGTAGATGATAATGCACAAGATGCTTTTATCGTTAAGTTTAAGAATACTCCAGAATATGAAGTTCTTCGTCTTTTAGGTCAGACCAATAAGGGCGTTGCCGAGACCACATATGAGGCAATCAGATATCTGGCACAGACTCAACCCTTTAAGAGCGTTCTCCCTGCTAAACTAGATGAAATTATACCAGAGGATCCTTCACATCAAAATTTTACTGATACAATCATCGATGATAATATGGAAACCTGGAATTCAATGTACGATACTTGGATGAGTGGTGCAAGACATCTTAGCAATCCATCTTTGACCACTGGAGCGAAAGGTAAGTACAATCAACTTTCGTATCTGATGGCAGTTGCTGTAGGAAAGATTAGTCAAAGACGCACTAGTGGTCTTAACTACCTTGAAATTGTTAGGGACTTTCTCATGGAGCAAGTGTCTTATTATAAGTTCAAGATTAACAACAACGGGATGCCAGAGTTCAAGATTGAGAACAAGTTTCATAATGAATTTAATGTAAACAGTAGACTTGTATTGAGAACTAAAGCATCCAAAGGTTCACCACTTAACGACAGACTTGGAGTTCAACCATAATGGCAAAAAACACGCACTTAGAGCATTTGGAAGATGACATTCTCAATAATGGTTCCGCTGGTGGAAAAAATGCCATAGCATTTTTAAGGGAACTTGGTGGAATGTTGCATCAAATACCATCATCGATTAGTGTTACTACTAAATGGGATGGTGCTCCATCTATAGTTTGTGGTATAGATCCACAAACAAATTTATTTTTTGTTGGAACCAAATCTGTTTTTGCAAAAACAGAACCCAAGATATGTTATCATGATGAAGATATTGATCTTTGGTATACTGATCAACTTGCAAGCAAATTAAAATATTGCTTAATGCATTTGAAAAAAATGAATATAACTGGGGTTTTGCAAGGAGATCTTTTGTTTACTGATGATAAATTTCTACAAACTATTAATGGTAAACGAGTAATTTCTTTTAGACCGAATACAATAACTTATGCTGTCGATGCTCAGACACCTCTAGCAAATACTATTAAAACTGCAAAACTTGGAATAGTATTTCATACAAAATATACTGGAGCATCTATTCCAGAAATGACTGCTTCATTTGGTGTTAATATTTCTAATTTATCTAAAACTCCAGATGTTTATGTTGCTTCAGCTTCTTTTTCTGATGCGACTGGGATTGCAAACTTTACTGAACCAGAATATAGAAAGTATATTAGTGCTGTAAATCAAGCTGAGGGATCTCTTAAACAAGCATCTAAATTTTTAGATGTTTTGACATCTACTGGTGAATCAAAATTTGTTATGTCAAAGATTTTTAAAATGTACTTTAACACCTATATTAAAAATGGAAAACGTTTGCCAAATGTTAAAGAGGTAACAACACAATTCTCAAATTATTATTCTGATATTTTAGATAAAGAAATGATGTCTAAAAAGACAAAACCAACTAGGGATAAATATTTAAAGATGAAAAATGATGGGTTGAATTTTATACAAAAAAATAGACAATCGGTTTATATGACAGTTTCTTCATATATGGATCTTCAAACCGCAAAAACTATTGTAATTAGGCAACTTGAAAAAGTTAAATCACTTGGAACTTTTATAAAAACTGATGAAGGTTATAGGCAAACAGCACCAGAAGGATTTGTTGCAATTAAATCTGGATCTGCTTTAAAACTTGTAGATCGTTTAGAATTTAGTAGAGCTAATTTTACAGTAGCAAAAAATTGGGATAAATGAAAAGTTTTTTAAATTTTATTAAAGAAGCAACATCATCAGTTGCAGTTCAACAAGCATCCAGAATGGGGTTGCAAAGTGACGGTCATGGTGGATGGTACGATAAAAATGGTGAATTTGTAGCAAAAACCGAAAAAGGATCGTTAAAATTCTTTAATAAAAGGCAAAGAGTTGGAAAGCAAGATCCCCCTCAAACAGATAAAGAAAAAAATCTTTCAAATACATCTTATGAAACATCAGTAGGGATTGAAAACCAAAAAGAACCAAAGGTAGAAAAACCACCTATGGTTCCACCAGAAGTTGAAAAAACAAAGGGAACACTGACAATTACATTTGGTCGTTTTAATCCACCAACAACAGGACACGAAAAATTATTAGATAAAGTTGCCGCAAGTTCTGATGAGGGTGATTATATTATTGTGCCTTCACGCAGTCAGAATAAGAAAAAAAATCCATTAGATCCTGATACAAAGGTTTCAGTAATGAAACAGATGTATCCGAGTCATAGTGAGAAGATTGTAAATGATCCTGCAAATATAACAATCTTTGATGTTCTGAAGAAGGCACACAATGATGGGTATACAAATGTAAGAATTGTTGGTGGTGGTGATAGAGTTCAGGAATTTGAGAGATTGTCAAATGATTATAATGGAAAACTTTATGCCTTTGATAATGTAGAGGTTCTTTCTGCGGGAGATAGAGATCCTGATGCAGAAGGAACAGAAGGAATGTCTGCATCAAAGCAAAGAAAGGCGGCAGCAGATGGAGACTTTGAAGCATTCTATGGTAATCTTCATAGAGAAGTAGAAGTAGTAGATCCAAAATCTAGAAAAGTAACAACCGAATTACAACCTATAGTTGATGAGAAGAAAGCAGAAGAACTTTTCTTAAAGCTTCGTGCTTCAATGAAAGTTGAAGAAGGTTGGAATCTTTGGGAAATTGCTCCTAAGTTTGATTGGAAAAATCTTCGGGAAAACTTTATCAAAAATAAAGTTTATGCCGTTGGTAGTATAGTCGAAAATCTCAATACTGGGTTAATTGGTAAGATTATTCGTCGCGGAACTAATCATTTGATTTGTGTCACTGAAGATGAAATTATGTTTAAATCCTGGATTAAAGATGTATCTGCAGTAACTAACAGTAATACACCTTCTGGTGTTCCTGCCGATCAGAGACTTGTAGGAACTGATGCTTATCGAAAGTATATGGAGAAAATGGTTCCTGGTAGTGAATGGGGTAAAAAATTTATAAATAAATATAGAAAAAAGTAGAATTACAAGATTTCCATGTTTAAAAATACAGGTGGTGCTCGCCTTGGTCATGCCGCTGGTGATACTGATATTGAAAAGCAAGCTTCTCAACTTGCATCAGATGTAAAATATAAAGTTAGGAAGTCTTTAAGTGGACAAACTAATTTAAATCCTGCACAGGTTGCAAAAGCTTATCTTTCTCAATTAGAAAAATCTCCAGCACCTTCTACTGTTAAGGCAATGGCAAGGAAAAAACTTACTGGTGGGTTGAAAGAGGAGTACAATATTTCACAACTTGCTGAAGATTCTGTAAAGAGTGTTTTTACAAAAGTTTTTACTGAAGAATCTACAGAAAAAAAATATCATATCAAAGTGATTGATAAGAAAACGGGCAATTCATATACTAGAGAAGCAACACGTGCAAAAATTTCTGAACTTCGCGCAAATCCAAATATTGCATCTGTTGAGATGACATCATATGGTAAAGATCGTGATCGTGATGGTAAGATTGAAAGCAGTTCCAAGGAACATGCTGGTGTAGTTCATAATGCTATTCAACGTAAAAAGGGTGGTGTTCCAGATGGTAAAGATACTAGAAAAGAAAGTGTGGAAGAAGAAGCAGTTTATGAAGCAGGAAGATTCCACACTGCATCTGCACAACAAGCAGGATTCCAAAGAATTAAAGATAAAGAATCTGGCGGACCTGGTGTTGGTAGAGTTAGAAGTGATGATGAAA
>Ga0208275_1000177_pt1 | contig 11790 bp, 5 predicted proteins | sample ETNtaG_FD_185757 | JGI IMG/M metagenome (GOLD analysis project Ga0208275, IMG submission 185757) | Marine microbial and viral communities from oxygen minimum zone, Eastern Pacific Ocean - ETNP201306PF49B (SPAdes) (version 2) | ecosystem: Environmental > Aquatic > Marine > Oceanic ... | reverse complement strand
TTCATCTCCTATTTCTTTAGCTTTCTCAAGCTTACTCATTAGTTCTTCGATAGGTTTTTCAAATGCTAAATATTCCATTTATCTTTCTTTAAGAAGGACAACAAAGTTAAATAAAATGATTTATGAAGGGATATAAATTTTCAGTTGATTATTTTTGTTGTTGAAAACTTGACTTTTTATTCAGAGTATAAAGCTCGTAATTTACAGTTTTTTCATGTTAAAATAATATAGTTAATGATAGTATATCCAAATGCAAAGGTAAATATAGGTCTTAATGTGCTTAAAAGAAGAGAAGATAGATATCATGAAATTTCTTCTATTCTTTACCCAGTAAAGAATCTTTCTGATATTCTAGAAATTATACCTGCTGATGTTTTATTATTTAGCAGTTCAGGGATTTCGATACCTGGTGCAGAGAACATTTGTATGAAAGCATATGATTTGTTAAAAGCAGATTTTGATATTCCTCTTGTTAAGATTCATCTCCATAAGCAGATACCAATAGGAGCGGGGTTAGGAGGGGGGTCAGCTGATGGTGCTTTCACTTTAATTGCCTTAAACCGTATTTTTGATTTGAGGTTATCGCTAGATCAATTAGAGAAGTATGCGTTACGATTAGGAGCAGACTGTCCATTTTTTATTGAGAATAGACCAAAACATGTAACTGGAATAGGAGAGAAGATGTTTCCAGTTAATTTGGATTTATCATCTTTTGAGTTGAAATTTATTTTTCCTGAATTACACATTTCAACAGCTGAGGCTTATTCTGGAATTACACCACAACTACCTATGATAGATTTACTGGATTTAATTGGTCAACCTATCGAGAGTTGGAAGAGAAACATAAAAAATGACTTTGAGATTCCTGCTTTTACAAAGTATCCAAAACTTAAAGTAATGAAAGAACAGCTTTATGCTGATGGAGCCATATATGCATCTATGAGTGGAAGCGGAAGTGTGTTGTATGGGATTTTCTCTTAATAATAAGTTAAAGTATGTTTTTACACAGTGTTGATAGCTAAATTATTAGCCATTCATAGTTATTAAGAATTCATTATTATCTTTTGTTTTTTGTAATCTATCTTTCATAAATTCAATTGCCTCAATAGGATTCATGTCTGCTAAGTAATTTCTAAGCACCCAAATCCTCTGAATGTACTCTTTATCTAGTAATAGGTCTTCTCTTCTTGTAGAAGAAGAGACTAGATCAACAGCAGGGTAAATTCTTCTATTTGCAATTTTTCTGTCTAATTGTAGTTCCATATTACCAGTCCCTTTAAATTCCTCAAAGATCACTTCATCCATTTTGCTTCCAGTATCTGTAAGTGCAGTAGCTAAAATAGTAAGCGATCCCCCTTTCTCAATCTTACGAGCAGCTCCAAAGAATCTTTTTGGTTTGTGGAGTGCATTTGCATCTACACCACCACTTAGTATTTTACCAGAGGCAGGTTGTACCGTATTGTAAGCTCTTGCTAATCTAGTGATGGAATCTAATAACACAACAACATCATGTCCGCATTCAACCATCCTTTTAGCTTTTTCGAGTACCATATCAGCTACTTTTACGTGTCGACTGGCTGGCTCATCAAAAGTTGAAGCAATTACTTCAGCATTTACGCTTCTTTCCATGTCGGTAACTTCTTCAGGTCGCTCATCAATTAATAGTATGATCATATAAACTTCTGGGTGATTATCTGCAATTGCATTTGCAATATCTTTTAATAGTACTGTTTTTCCAGTTTTAGGCTGAGCAACAATTAATCCTCTTTGGCCTTTCCCAAGTGGAGTAAATATATCCAACATTCTTATAGAGACATTATTATGCCCATTCCCTAGAAGGTTAAATTTTTCATAAGGAAAAAGAGGTGTAAGGTGATGGAAAGGAATCCTATCTCTAACAATGCCTGGGTCACGCCCATTAATACTTTCTACTTGTATTAGAGGGTAGTATTTCTCACCAGTTTTTGGTGGTCGAACTGTTCCGTTGATTGTGTCACCGGTTTTTAGACCAAACAATTTAATTTGAGAGTGAGAAACGTAAACATCGTCAGGTGATGTTAAGTAATGATAATCACTTGACCGCATAAATCCATAGCCATCAGGCATAATTTCAATTACTCCCTCAGTATGAATAATACCATCAAAATTATAATCATATTTTGATGATGGTGTATTGTTGTTATTTTGCTTCTGATTGTTGTGTTGTTTTGGTTTTGGATGTGTATTTGGCTCTTCTTTATTAGTATGTTTCTGTTCATTCTTTTTTGCATTATACTTACCATCCTCATTGTTTTTTTGGTTTTGGACTGGTCTTGGTTTCTCTTTTCTTTTAGATTGACTATGAGCTGTTTGATTTGAAGTTTGCGCTTCTTTTTTCTTGTGTATTGATTGAGTATCTGAATCTTTAACTTCCTCAGCCTTATTTTTAGCAGATTTAGTTCTTGGTCTTGGTTTTCTTATTGGGTTTTCAGTTGCTTTAGCATTTTCAGCTTGACAATCTAAGATCGCGTAGGCCAACTCTTCTTTGTTTAATTTTTCAGGCTTCTTAATATGTAATTCTTTTGCGATTACTTGTAATTCAGCAACCTTTTTGGTATTTAATTCTTCTAATTTATACATAGATATTTTTTAATATAGTAATTTAATTCGGATGTTGCAGAATGAATTTCAAAGATGATTTACTAGGATGTTTCTTTAGATAAGTTTGGCAATAATACAATTTTTTTAATAACCAGACAAATTATACAATTTTAATTACTTTCGCATAAATAAATATTTGTCATTATGATACAACGGGTCCAATCTCTTTTATTCCTCTTTTCAGCTATTTGTTCTATTACTATCATTTATATTTTTCCTGTACTACAGGATGAATCAGCAAGTTATTTTCTAAAGGATCATTTCTCATATGCACGATTTTGCATTTTCTCATCGGCTGCTTTATCCATTTTTGCGATCTTTCAGTTTAAGACTAGAAGGAGACAACAACTAATAGCTTCTCTTTCTAGATTAATGATAACTATTGCTTTTATTCTTATTATTATTTTGCATAGAGATGAGAAATTTCTTGGATTAGGAATGATATTATTGATTGTACCTTTCATAGCATTACTAGCTGCTAATTTTTTTATTAATAGAGATGAGAAATTAGTTAACTCGGCTGATAGGATCCGTTAAGATCTTTTCCTAGGAAATTCAATCACTTTTAGGTCTTTTATTTCTTTGCCGTCAATCTTAAAACAAAGAATAGTCTTCACTTTATGTATCCCACAATCACCAGTGGACCCTGGGTTCATATGTAGTAACTCATATCTTTTATCGTACATTACTTTTAAGATATGCGAGTGCCCACTAATAAAGAGATTAGGCCTTGCTTCTTCAATAATCGGAAGAATCTTTTTATCATATCTTCCCGGATAACCACCAATGTGAGTCATTATTACATTGACATCTTCACATTTAAAATATAGGGTCTTTTTAAACTCATTCCGAACTTTTTTGTTATCAATATTGCCCCATACTGCCTTTATAGGAGCAAAATCTTTCAGTTTGTCAGTAACAGATAGATCACCAATATCACCAGCATGCCATATTTCATCTGCCTTTTCAAAATGTGGAAAGAAACGCTTATCTAGAGTGCAATGCGTGTCAGAAAGCAGTATGATGTGCTGCATTTATTTAATAAGATTAACAATGCCTGAATAAATAAAGAGTCTATTGTTAAAGTCAAATACAGAGATTGAATATGTGTAGACTCCATAAACAATGTCATTGTTATTCACTTTGCCATCCCATTGGCCATTATCTTCATTGTAGATGATCTCCCCCCACCTGTCATACACCTTCATATTATAAGTATTCTCTCCAATAATTGAAGGATAGAAATAGTCGTTATCACCATCACCATTAGGAGTAAAAGCATCAGGAATAAAGACAGTGCAGACAGGATGAATAATTAGCTGACTAATTACAGAATCAGTGCAGCCATATATATTAGTAATATAATATTTGATGGTATACGTACCTGTGTCAGCATAAGTATGCCAGAAACTTAGTTCATCATAAATGATTGTACCATCACCTAGATTCCATTCTGGAAAATAAACTTCTTCATTACTATTATCTCTAAATAAGATGTTAGGATCATCAATATCAGTAGGTTGAGGGCTGAAAAGCATTCCAGCTTCAGGGGATTCACTGATTGTAATTACCTCCGTAACCTCATTATAGCAAGAAGTTACAGGATCAGTATATTCATACCTAATATTATAACTACCTGTCTGTAGATTCTCAACATCAAAATAATCAGTCATTATATTATTTATAAAATAAGCCCCTCCACCAGGGGTAGCATTATTAAGAGTGTAAGAAAGCTCCCCAACACAGATGTCATCTTCATTAATGGCTAGTTCTGGTAATTGTTTCACTTCAATATGCACATCATCATTAAATTCCCTAGTGCAGCCTTCATTATCGGTAAGAGAAACAATGTAAACTTCTCCACTAAAGTTTGGAGTAAGTGTAATGGGAACCCCTTCAGGAATTAGTAACCCATTAGTGTCAATCACAAATGACTTTAGGATAGAATCAAGCAATGAAACTGTATAAGTATTAGAAAGAGAATTAGAGATATTAATTAAGAGTGTAGATTCATCATATCTACAGATAGGACTTGTAGCTATGAAATCTAAAAATATCTCATTTGCTTGCTTAACAGTTGAAATACTATCAAAAGTACAGCCATTTACATCAGTGATTGTAAATGTATAAGTTCCAGCAGCTAATAAATACTGATTAAAGCTTCCAAAATCTGTTGTGTAAGGAGCAGTTCCTCCTGTGATATCTAAATTTATGGAGCCATTGTTGTTGCCGTAACAATTAACATCAACTATTGTAGCTTCTACTATTAATGGATCAGGTTCGTAAATAGTAACATTGCCACTTTTTACACAATTGTTAGCATCAGTAACTTGATAAGGATAAGTTCCTGGGGCTAGATAAGAAGGGTCTACACCAAACCAGGTCTGGTTATATGGAGAGATGCCTCCGCTTAATTGTAGGATGGCATTACCATTAATATTTCCATAACAATCTACATTACTAATTAAAGGATTGGTTTGAATCTCAGATGGCTGGGTGATAACAGCAGTGTCAGTTAGGGAACAATTATTTATATCTGATACGGTTACAATATGATTCCCTGCTGTTAACGCATTTGAATTTAGTCCTCCCCAGTTGGTGTTATAAGGAGCCCCTGCTCCACCTGAAATATTTAATATTGCAGATCCATCTGCACCTCCATAACAACTTACTCGGAATGTATCTATAATTAATTGCATACCTAAAGGTTCATTGATTGTAACACTTCCTTGAGATATACAACCATTATAGTCTATAATAATATAATTGTGCAATCCAGCATTTAATCCATTTGGATTACTACCATTCCAGTTAGTATTATATGGGTTGGTACCTCCAATTATTGATAAATTAGCACTTCCATCAAAGTAACCTGCACATGTAGCATCTGTTGATATAGCAGATGATAGTAGTGAGTCAGGTTCAGAAATGTTAAATGTATCAGAAACATAGCATCCATTATCATCAGTAATGGTGTAGATGTATGTTCCTGCAGGAAGTTGTAAAGGATTACTGTTTCCTGTGAGAATCTCATTATAAGGAGCTGTTCCTCCACTTGTATTTAAAACAATACTGCCATTCGACTCATCTTTACATAAGACATTAGATATCAAAGGGCTTGCTGTAAGTTGAGAAGGTTCATTGATGGTAACTATATCAGAAACCGTACAATTATTTGCATCAGTTATCGTATAATTATATATTCCTGCAGATAAGATAGATTGACTATAGTAATTTGTAGCTCCATTAGATAGGAATTGTGAATATGGAGGTATATTTACAGTGTAGTTAGCTAATCCCCCAGAGATAGTTAGATCAATATTCCCATCATTTGCACCATAGCAACTAATATCATTGTAAGATGATGTAACTATAATTTGGGAAGGCTCTATGATATTAAAGAATTGAGTCGAAATACATCCATTAATATCTAAGACATCAACTGAATAGAATCCCGCTGACAAATTACTTATGCTACTTGTTGTATAGTTATTTGACCAGAGATAAGACGTTGTTACAGGTTCATTTATTACCTCTAGTACACCATTATTCGCACCGTAACAGCTTATATTAGTTTGGGTAATAGTTGGTGAGAAGGGTGCTGGATCAATTAATGTATATGTTTCATTCGTGTTACATCCTAATGCATCTGTAATTATTACATTGTAATTCCCTGCAGTTAGATTAGAGATATTTTGTGTTGATTGGCCATTTGACCAGCTATATGTATAAGGTGGATTTGAACTTGTTATCAAGGTATTAATTGCGCCATTATTTAGCCCACTACAGCTAGGATTAGTAATTGTTGGGGAGATAGTTATGTCTGAGCCATTTAAAATAACTTGATACTGGAACGAAAAATTCCCTTGGACTGGACAAGCATCATTTGAAATATTAACAGTGAAAAAATATGGGCTCCCAGCTGTGTCAGATAAATTTGGAGTCCAGTTGAAAGTTCCTATTGGGTTCATTGAGTTATTATTTGTGATGGTAAAATTTGCTGCTGGTATGCCATTATTCCAACTCATTGAAACGACGCCTCCTCCATTTGTACAAGGGGTGCCTCCATTTACATTAAAAGTATTAGCTTGAGGTCCGGAACCAGAGGCTAAAGTACCTGTAGTTTGCCCACTTAAGGTGCTATTTCCACTAAGTGTATAGGTATTTCCATTCCATCCATCACCAAATGAGTCATACATTATAAATTGTAAACTACCCAAATTGCTATTTGGGACACAAACTGTACCTGAAAAGGGAGCTCCTCCAGAGGCAATTATAGCGCCTGCTCCTGATGGATCATAAATCTCCCAAGAAACTTCACTCTGCCAAGACCCTCCACCTACGGTTACTGTAATTTGAGATCCTGGAGGGGGAGTAGGGTTATTATTAATTGTATTAATATCAAAAATGATATTTTGGCTGCCATTAGGACAATTTAGTTCGTAAGTATAAGAATTAGTATTATTAATATCAACTACTGTTGTTAAGTTGATTCCTGTCAGTGTTGGCGGGACGGTTCCTGTACAAGAGAAAGAATTTATTTGAATATCTCGGATAATACTTCCAATGAGTATCCCATTTCTATATTCCGATATTTTTATTGCTAGTATACCTGTTAGGATATTAGGGGGAGTAATACATAAATTACCTGTTGTTGGGTCAAAAGTTGACCCTCCCCCGACAGGGTTTGTTGAATTATAAGGAGGAATATATGTGACAGTACCACCATTATTAGTGTTTAGTGGAGTAATTAACGAATATACTAGCGAATCACCATCAGTTTCAATTGCCCCATTATTATAACAATAGTAATTTCCAGCACAAACAAATGGGGTAGGATATTGTGAGAATGTAGGAGAGTTATTGCAATATACTGTGTTATTTAATGTGGCCTGAACGCATAACTCCTGATTCCCAGGATTATTGATTGTATTTATTGCATTATTTCGTGCAAGCTCACATACTGATAGTACCCAATCTGAACAATGTGATAGAGTTATTGTTGTTTCATAGGTATATTGTTCTATCCCTAGACTGTTACCTCCGTTACAAAAAGATAGGCAAGCAGGATTAATATTAACTGGAGAACCTATTTGGTTAAGTGCTGCTGATCCAGAACCGCAAGAAGATGTGTAATCTAGGTAGAGAGTTCCCCAGCTTGAAATTCCCTCACAATCTCTATAGAATTTCAAGGTAATTTTATAAGTATCCGAACTGGAGCCTGAATTAATACATTCATATGCTATATCCATTCCTGCTGCATGTGTGGCATATAGCTTAATGCTACTTATTAATAATAGTGGTATTAAAAGGAACTTGCTCATACTTAATAGAGATCTATTTATCTAATCAACATGATAGTACCTTCATAAGTTCTTAGTTTCCCATTGAAATCAGTAAGTACTATAGCATAAACATAAATTCCTGCAGGTGCAAATTCTCCAGCATTATTTAGCTTGCCTTCCCAGCCAATATCTGTTTGATTAGTTGTAAAGATTCTTTTACCTGCTCTATCATAGATACTAAATTCGTATTCTGAAATACCATCTACAATAGGTAAGAAATAGTCGTTATCTAGGTCGTTATTAGGAGTAAATGCATTTGGGACATAGACACTAAATGCGGGTGTGATATAGATTGTTTGCCAAGCAACATCAGTACAGCCACTATCTGATTCAATGGTAAGTGATACTTGGAAAGTTCCTGTATCATTATAGGAGTGTACTAGTTCATTAAAGTTGGTTAAAGATGAATTCCCATCATCAAAATTCCAGATTCCATTTATATGCTCACTCGATAGATCAGCAAAGTGAATTTGTGGGTTTATAATACTAGTAGATTGAGGATATGCAGAGATATTTGCATTAGGTAATGGGTTGATGTTTACAGATGAGCTTCCTGATATTAAGATAGCTTTACAGCCCTTAGAGTCTGTCACATCTTGTATGGTATATACTCCGCTTTGGTTAGTAGCAACTGTATAAATATTTCCTATATTTGAAACAGAGCTAGAAATTAAGCCTGCAGAATAGTTTAAACTATATGGAGGAGTTCCTGATGTAGTTGTAAAAATGACATCTGTTGTGCTCCCATCATTACAGATGGAGCCTCCACCACTTAAAGCAACTTCTGGCAATGGATTTGTTATAATACTTAGGGTTTGGGCAATATTATTTGTACAATTATTATTATCAGTAATAGAATTTATTTCATAGACAGATGCTGTAGCTGGGCTTATAGTGATTGAATCAATAGGATTGTTGAAGGGAATAGCTGTTGATACTCCATTCACTGAATAATTTACAAACCAAGGAGCTACTCCGGCTGTAAAGTTAAATCTAAGTTGAATAATATCTCCATCACAGGTCTCATTTTGACTTGAGAAATTTACTTGAGGGATCTCATTTACAATGAGAGTTGTATTTTCAGATAGATTTGACTCACACCCTTTTGCATCGATGACATAAGTTAGCGCATAAGTTGTAGTTGTAGTTGGGCTTACTAATATAGGTAGTCCGCCTCCAGGCACATTCACTGAAGTAGAAGTTCCTGCTGTAGTGTAATCTACATTGTATGGGGGAGTTCCGCTTGGGGCAGTAAGAAGGAGAGTAGCATCATCTCCAACACAGATAGGATTTGGCAATATCGTAAAATCAATATCTGGCAATGGGTTTACATAGATATCTTGTGTCCCAATACTATTTTGATTCACACAGCCATTAGCATCTGTGATACTATTAATGATGTATGTGTTATTTCCAATAGAAGGGGATATTTGATGAGTACTTGCCCCTGCACTATTAATTGGTCCGATTACTTGAGCTAAAGCATTTACTGTATAGTTTATGATATATGGAGCAACCCCTCCTTGGTTAAAATTAAAGTCTAGAGTTACAGCATCATTTAAGCATATGTCATTGTCAGATGTTGTAAAGTCAACACTAAAATAAGCTGGTTCGGTCATTATTATTGTTGTGTCATTTTCACAAGCGATTAAATTAGTGGCTGTGATTGTTGTTGGGTCAGCAACTGTAACATTATAACTTCCGGCACTTAGATTTAAGGAGTTTGCTCCATACCAATTTTGAGTGTATGCCCCGCCATTTCCTCCAGAAGGGCTTAATGTAATTGTCCCATCATTAAAAGTGTTGCAGCTAATATCAGTAATTGTTGGATTAAATATAATTTCTGAAGGTTCATTAACTATTGCAGAATCTTGAACTGGACATCCTGCTACTGTAACAATTACATTATAAGTTCCTGGTCCTAGATTTGAGATGCTATCTGCAGTTGAGCCATTATCCCAAAGAAAAGTTGCTGAAGAAGAAGGTGCATTTAATACAATGGAATAATCCTCAGTTGCCCCAAACCAGGGTGTACTAAAACTTGCAGCACTTTCGCAAGGCCCCATTGTAATTGGTGCGCCACCTGCATTACCCATGCACACAACTCTCATTCTTGTGGCGCCATAAGCACCTGTAATAGGTACTATAAAATTGAAGGGGTATACAGTTCCAGTATTCCAGGTGCCCCATGGGATATTAATCACTCCTAGGTCTTCACCTGCATCACCAAAGTCACCATCAATATTAAAATCAATGTATACATTGATTGCTTCTGGTGCGTATTGCCCAGCAACTGCAAATATATCGCTAGGTGTTACATTTACAGTATACATTACCGCCTCTGTTAGATCTGCAAATTCCCCCGCTAATCCAGTATTTACTGTGTAATCCTCATACTCATCGGGGAGTCCTGCTGTATTATTTTGAATATTAAAATTATCACCTGTTAATTGCACTTCTTCGATTATTGTCGCCGGTTGAGAAGCAAAACCAGAGGCAGGATTTGATGTGCAGTATGACAATAGAGAAATAGTTCCTGGTGGGGTAGTGCCACTAAAAAAACTTACTACAGCAGAACCATCATTCGCACCATAACAACTGCTATTATATCCAATAAGTGAACTTGATGTATTTAAAGGGTTGTAAAGAGATACAGAATTTGAATGAGAACAACTATTAGCATCTGTAACTGTATAATTGTAAGTTCCTGCAGATAGTTGTAGCGGGTTTTCACCGTACCAATTATAATTATATGGAGTGAGCCCACCGCTTGCAGTAATAATTGCACTTCCATCTGTAAAACCATAACATGATGGATTACTTACTGTAATGTTAGCACTTAATACAGTTGGTGCTTCATTTACGAAAATAGAACTTGCAAGAGGTATTGGGTTACATCCAATAGGAGTATAAGTATATGTGATATTATGATTGCCAATTCCGTAGATTGCAGGATCAAAGTCAGTGATAATTGTTCCTGTACTATTGGTAAAAACACCTTCACCTTGGGAAGACCATCCGGCAGGTGGGATTCCAGTTAATGTAAATGAATTTTCATTGGAACAAACTACTAGAGGAGAGGTAATGAAGATACTTGAGGCACTAAAAATATTAACTACTGCATAAGCACTATCACCTGGGCAGTTCTGTGTTCCTGGTATTGTGTAAATATATGTGCCGCTAGTATCAGTTGCAGGATCAAAGGTTCCATTAACAGTATCTCCAGCAAAAGACCAGTATCCAAAAGATAATGGGGTTCCATTTAACATGTCTATTAAATTCACAGCCGAGTCGGTATCACAAAACAGAATAGGATTTGGGATTCCGACTGATCCGCCTGCATCTCCAGGATTGGGTCCTCCAAAGCCATCATTAGGCCCGAATGAGGTGAATTCTATAAAACAAGGATCAGGATTAGTTCCTGTTGCAGCCGCGTTAGCAATCATTACAACATAGATTTGGCCAGCTATAGCATTTCCTATCTGAATAACTTCTGCGGTGGTTGGAGGAGCAGTACTGCAATCTTCTTGATTTCCATTTGTTAATTGATCGCACATAGTTGTTAGATCATTAAATGGCCCCCAACATTTAAAGTCAAGATTAGGCGAATTAAGAAGATTTGGATATGGTATTCCTAGTACATCAGTAGGAGTGACATTGATGCTTAAAGGTCCATTTGTAGAAGATACAAAATAGTAGAAGGAAGCATTTGCACTCATGTTAGTAAAACCACAACTAAGATTTGCTCCAAATGGTGCAGTTGCTGTTCCAGATGTAGCAGCAGGATATAAAGATCCATTACAAA
>Ga0208275_1000157_pt1 | contig 12239 bp, 13 predicted proteins | sample ETNtaG_FD_185757 | JGI IMG/M metagenome (GOLD analysis project Ga0208275, IMG submission 185757) | Marine microbial and viral communities from oxygen minimum zone, Eastern Pacific Ocean - ETNP201306PF49B (SPAdes) (version 2) | ecosystem: Environmental > Aquatic > Marine > Oceanic ... | reverse complement strand
ACTACCCAACCACCAAAGTAGTCGATTGCTCGAACCGACGCCTCGACTTGAGAAACAGATTCTACTCTATGGCCAACAACCTCTGTGACCATCCCATTGCTATGACCTAGTACTACGGGCTCATCCCCACCTCCGTTTCCAATTGTCACCGGTTGGGGGTGTTCCAAATCCGGATAGTCTAACCCACTATCAGAAACTAGCGCATAACCGGATCTAGGGCGACTGAGGCCCATTACCAATTTACCCCCTTGATCCGATAATGACCATGCTCTGCCAGGGTTCTCCCATGTATTCCGTACCCCTCCTTCAAAATCGATTTGCCAGACAGCCCCCTCTGAGTAGTCTTGGATCTCAAAGTTGTAGACCGAGGTTGTGACCCAGACAAATCCATTAGATACGCGAACAAAGTCACTCGAACCTTCCAATTTGAGACTCCAAATTACATCGCCAGAACCCGTCGCAATTGCGTGAATGTTATCGGACTCAGTACAGAAAAACACTTCATCATCGCAGTCTGAATCTGAGCAAGGTCCTTCAAAACTCAACCTCCACATCTCCATGCCACTAGGGATATCCCAACACGCAACTTCCCCAGACCTGGAGCCCGAGAAAAGAAGATTACTCGCAATCCTCACGAAAACGCATTCGCCGTCAACCTCTCTAACGTAGGAGGAATAACTCTCCAGACTTGCCAAAGTCATTGAGCACCTCTTTCAAATTTCAAGCACTTACCCCGTAAAGCCTCTCTACCTTCGAAGTCAGGTATCTTACGAAAGCATCGGGTGATGGGGACGAACCAGTAGCCTCTTCGATTAGATCCGCTGGTTTTAGCACGCTCCCTCTGTTGTGGACATTCTCCCTCATCCAACCTAGAAGATTTCCGAATTGACCGCTTCTAATCTGACCATCATGATCGGGCAGATCCTCCCTTGCAGCCTCAAGTAGTTGGGCTGCGTATAGATTTCCCAGGGTATATGTGGGGAAGTAACCGATTGCACCCATTGACCAATGAACATCCTGCAGAACCCCAAGAGAACGGTTTGGGGCCTTTATTCCTAGGTATTCCTGATACATCTCATCCCAAGCGTCAGGCAATTCGTCAACTTCTATTTCACCTGCGATTAATTGTTTTTCAATTTCATACCTAATCATGATGTGTAAGTTGTAAGTAGCCTCATCCGCATCTACCCTAATTAGGCCAGGCTCTACTAAATTCACTGCTCGCCACAACTGTTCAGCTCCAATCCCTTCCATGTTGTCCGGGAAGCACTGCTTCCAAAGAGGCAGGGACCACTCACAAAACTCCCTTGACCTTCCCACTTGGTTCTCCCAAAGGCGACTCTGACTCTCATGAACTCCCAGCCCATTCGCCTTTCCTACCGGTTGGAAGTCAAAGTCTCTGGGTCGCCCTTGTTCATAGGTACCGTGCCCAGTTTCATGCATCGAACCGAATAAAGAACCGAAGGGCTCGTCTTCCCTGTATCGAGTTGTCCACCTAACGTCATCTGGATTTGGTCCGCCACAGAAAGGATGGGTCGACAGATCCCTTCTTCCCGCCGAGAAGTCAAATCCTATTGCTTCTGAAACTCTCTGACTCAACTCTTCTTGAGCAGTCTGATCCCATGAGCTCTTCTCTAACCATGACATATCAGGCCTATTCCCACTGTCAACTACCGCTCTGATCAGAGGGGCAACATTGTCTCTGAGGCCAGAGAAAAGAGGATCCAACCTCTGCACGGTAAGGCCACTTTCATACAAGTCAAGCAGCGCATCATATCGCAGGTTTTCGTAACCATAGAAGTCCGCCCTAATCCGGGCATGCTCAATCGCTATGGCAAGGTCATCTCGGAAAATAGAGAAATCGTCCTTTTCACGAGCTTCAGTCCAAGAAACAAGCGACTTAGATCTGTGCTTCGCCATCTCTTCGACGAATTCTGTCGGCAACCTGGTTGCTCTGTCGTAAGACTCCCTTGCGAGTCTAATATTCGCCCTCTGAACCTCATTAAGATCATCATCCGACTCAAGCATTTCCAACCAAGATCCAATCTTAGAGTCAGTGAGTCTCTGATGTACGGTCTTTGAGATCCATGCTAGCTGCTCTGCTCTCAATGGTGCAGCCTTGGGGGGCATTAGCACCTCCTGATCCCAGCTTAGAAGACTTCCAATCTGCCCAATCAAGTCAATATCCTTCAGCCTCACAAGCAGTTCTTCGTATGCACCCATGACCCATCCAAAGAGGACCAAGACACATATGTTCCGGCCATTCTGAAATCTTCCCCCAAAGCGAGCGTTGATATGACTCGCCACCATTCAAGCATTGAGGCAGAAGGGATGTCGGAGAAGCAACTTGTCAATGCCCTCAATCGAGCACTTGCATGGGAGCTCAGAGCAATAGCATTGTATGCTCATTACTCTGCATATGTTTCTGGTATTCACCGGCTTCATTTAACTGCCCATTTCAACAACGAGGTAAACGAATCCGTTACTCATGCTGCAACTGTCCGTTCTGCAATTGTCAAACTAGATGGCACTGCAATTACAGAGCGTGATGATACTCCAATTGTCCACACTTCGAACTACAAGGAGATGCTGGCAGAGGCATATGAAACCGAAAAGAAAGCTGTTGAGACGTATCGTCAGATATTGCCATTAGTAGAGAAAATTGGAGATACAGAGCTTTATGATTCACTGGAAGTAGTGTACTTCGATGAACAGCGTTCGGTCGAGGAATTGAGGATGATGTTGAAGGATTAGCACGGCCCCTTGGTACATGAAAGTCTTACATCCATTAGTCCCGAACCTTGATGCTCTAATCCTCCACCGTTATTTCTGTGGCACGCAACGATTCTCGACCCAACGTGCCCGTTTCTGATAGAATAGTTCTGCATCTTTGGGAACAGGACTTCCAAGCCGATCATTACTCAGTCACATCCGAAGTCACTCGTTCTGGGATTGCAGAATCTTGTGCATTGCACCCCCCAAATGTCTCGAGAGCTATGAGGCAACTGATTTCTCAGGGGTATATTTCTCAACACAGTAGGTCGGTCAGAGGAGACAATCGCAGACAAAAGACATGGCAACTAACAGATGATGGTAGGGAACTAGCTAGAGAGAGAATTTCTGAACTACGTTCACTCAATATCTTGGTAAGATCGAAAGAGGGTAATGTTCTGGAAATCAGAGCCGACGAGGCCGCCAATAAGTTGCATGCCGGACTCAGCCTGCTTCAAATCTTGATGCACGCCCAACACGAGGGCGTCCTAAATTTTGGAGACATTCGATTCGGTGCGCTAGTTAGAAAAAACGAAGACAAACCAGAACCAGGATCAATCTCTGTACTCACTGGGGCTCATTCCACCTACCATACAAATCCTCCAAAGACACGCACAGTCCATGGGAGAAAGGATGAGTTGGGAGAACTGGACAAGTGGCTTAATTCGGAAAAACCATTGCTAGTTATTTCTGGTATCGCTGGATGCGGCAAGACAACACTAGCATCCCATTGGATTTCAGAGATTATGGATGCAAATCCCAATCTCAAGACGATGTACTATCCTTGCCATCCCTGGGACTCTCCACTGGGGATTGCAACAAGCCTGCTTCATCGAATTGGCATCACTGGGGACTCAGAAGATCCTTACAGTATCTTGGAGACCCTTCCCTACAAGCCTGCAGCTAGACTGGAGATAGACGCTTTTAGGAGACGATTAACAGCTCACTTGTTGGATGAAAAGCATAACATCAATGACACTGAGGATGGAGATCAATCGGATGAGATTCTTGTAGTGTTAGATGATGTCCACAATATCGGAACTAAGGGCGATCATCTCTTCGGTGCCCTCCTTCAGACTGCTGAGAAAACTAAACTAAGGCTATTGATGATTTCCAGAACAAGTCTAGCCTTCTATGATCGTCGATATGTTCACACCCTAGACAAGGTTTCGGAACTGGCGCTATCCGGGCTTTCGAAAGAAGAAATTGAAGCGTGGATAGAAATGATACAAGTCCCAGAAAATGCTGCTGCTTCGGAGATCCATAGGATTACCGGGGGTCACCCCCTTGCAGTAGAATTACTGGAAATGTACGGGCAGACTCTACACGAGGACTGGCTCAGATTCTTGGATGAAGAAATTCTGAATGTCCTCCCAGATGAGCATAGAGAGATTCTTTCAATTCTAGCCACTTCCGAACGTCCGGTTCCCTGGGAGAAGTTGGCAATTGCTGCAGATATTGATGGAACGCCCCCAGCACAGCTCATTGAGAGGGGTTTAATGTTAGATTTGAAAGAAGGGATGTGGTTGCATGAGGCCCTCAGATCCAGACTACTGAGAGATGTAGGAAAGCCATTAGAAGAGCGCTTGAGAAAACTGAACAATACCGCAGACTAGGACATATGCCTGTCTAGCCAGGAATCCATACTCTGCTTGGGCATCGCACCAGTCATTCTATCCACCATCTCCCCATTCCTGAATAGAATCAGTGCCGGAATACCCCTAATGCCAAATCTCCCTGAAGTAAGAGGATTGACATCGGTATTTACCTTTGCAATGGTGATTTCTCTTTCCTGGGCAATCTGTGAAAGGACCGGACCAACCATTCTGCATGGCCCGCACCATGGTGCCCAGAAATCAGCTAGCACCCACTCATCGCTCTTTGTTGTTACATCAAAGTCTGTATCACCAGTATCGATAACCTTGCCCATAATGCCACCTAATACAATCCATTGTTTCTCATCCTATCAACATGTGTGTAATTAGTTAGGTTGGATTAGAAGAGATTGAGAACCGAAACCCCTTCCCAATCAACGAGCGAGTATGGAAATTACACCTAGCATTCTTACGGCAGACTTCTGCAGATTAGGCGAAACCATCGATGAGGCGATAGAGGCTGGAATTGGTTGGTTGCACATGGACGTCATGGATGGGAATTGGGTCGTCAATCGCACAATCACCTTTGGACCCGCATTGATCAAATCAGTCAGAGAAAGAGTTGGCCCCGCGGTGTTCATAGATTGTCACCTGATGATAACAAATGCCGAGGAGACGTGGGAGCAATATGCAAATGCCGGCGCTGATATGGTAATTGCACATATCGAGGCAGTAGAGGATTTTCCAAAATTGATTTCTGATTTGCACGGTTCAGGAGTTCAATCTGGATGCGTGATTAACCCCGACACCCCAATTGACGGGCTTATCCCTTTCCTTCCTGAACTTGATTTAGTTCTGGTAATGTCCGTAGTCCCTGGAAAGGGGGGCCAATCTTTCATCCCCGAAGTAGAGGGAAAGGTAAGATTACTCCGCGAGGCAATTGACTCTCAGATTGAAAATGGCGGTAGAGAGACAAAACTGATGATAGACGGAGGGATAAAAGATTACAATGTGGCATTGGTATCCGAATGGGGAATCGATATTGCAGTAGTTGGATCAGGACTTATCAACAACGAAGCATCAATCCGAGAAAATCTCATTTCCATCACAAACTCTCTCAAAATGTAATTTATATGTGAACCACTTCTTCCAAACTCAATGGTCACAGTTGAGTGGATGAGGCAAGAGATTCTCAAGGTCGTTCCCGATGCCACGGTAGAAGCGACCGACTTGCACGGATCCGGTGATCACTTCCATGTAAGAGTGACATCAGAAAGCTATGAGGGGGTATTGCCACTTCAGAGACAGAAACCAATACTGAATCACTTCAAAGAGTACATCTCCAACAACACCGTCCATGCTCTTGACCTGAAGTGCATGACCCCGGAGCAAGCCGAAGCATCCACTCAAACTGCTTTCGACCCACATGGTCAAGAGCATGAGTTCTATGGGGTGCATATCCGCAGACCAAGGAAGGAATGATTGAGATGAGTTTTGATTGGACGTCTGAAGAGCTGCAACAAGTTGTTGACGAAAACCAAATTGTGATTTTTATGAAGGGCACACCAGAACAGCCCCAGTGCGGATTCTCTGCAAGAGGTGCTCAAGTCCTCAGCTCTGTAATCGCCGAACTAGGTATGGAGACATTTGCCTGCGTAAATGTCCTACTTGATCCCAGAGCCAGACCCGCATTGAAGGAGTGGTCAGACTTCCCAACTATCCCTCAGGTATTCATCAACGGAGAACTGATTGGGGGTTCAGACATAGTTCTAGAGATGTATCAGTCTGGAGACCTCCAGAAGATTCTTGCTCCAGAGTGAGGGATTCGATGTCTGAGCCGGCCGATGATCGGCGAATCATGCTAATCGCGCTGTTCGGAGCCATGCTGCTCTCTTTCGCACCATTGTTGTATATTCAATCCGACACCAGCCCCCTCACAGGAGCGTTCTTCCGGATGCTATACGCTCTCCCAATCCTGATATTCCTCGTCTGGTACTTGAATCAGGATGACCAGAGGGAGAGAAAGGATAGGATGCTTGCTTTTTCTGCTGGTTTGCTTCTGGCAATTGATTTCGCTGGATATCACAGTGCTATTGACTACATTGGAAGTGGAATCGCAACGTTGATTGGCAACTCTCAGGTAATTATCGTAACTCTGGTCAGTTGGTGGCTGCTTGGAGAAAGGCCGAATCGAATGATACTACTAGCTCTACCAATGGTAATGCTGGGCCTACTGTTCATCTCAGGAATTTGGGACGATGAACCATATGGAGACGACCCAATAAAGGGCGTAGTAGGAGGGATAGTTGCAGCGATATTCTACTCCTCATTCCTCATCATCTACAGATTCTCAAATCGAATCCGTGCACCATCAGTAAATCTTCAATTGGATGCTACCGTGGGAGCAGCAACTGGGCTTCTCATTATTGGAATACTGCCTCTCTCCAGTCTTGACATAGAACCAATTGACTTCTCGTTCACTTGGCCTGGACACGGTTGGATTATCCTGCTCGCTGTCTCTTGCCAGGTAATTGGGTGGATCGCCATCACATACGCCCTACCAAGACTTCCAGCCGCCCACACCTCATTCGCCATCCTTCTCCAACCCGTTCTAACAATTCTATGGGGGGTCATCATTCTCTCTGAGAAGCCATCAATTCAGCAGATTGGAGGTATGTCACTGATATTCGCGGCGATAATTGCAGTAACCGTGTTTGGCACTGCTGAAACCACTAGAGATGCGGTTGAATAGAGCCCTCCGGCCGCCCTAGTAAGGTGTACAGGAGAGAGATAATTGCGAGGGGATGGGATGCACTCAGCGAGAACCTTTCGTCCTGTACGGTTGGACCAGAAAGGCGGCAATAGTTAATCGTTGTGAGAAAATAGCCGGTAATCGCCTGTTTTCTTATTATTCTGAGAATTCACTCTACGGTAAGGATCTCTGGACCGCCTTCAGTAATGAAAACAGTATGCTCGAACTGTCCAACATTTCCTCTATCGACATCCCTTAGAGCACTATAGACCTCAAGAAACCTAATCGAGGTCAATTTCTTGACAAGAGCGTTCCATTTCCTCTTCAGTGACTCGTCATCCTCTTCTGGGAACGGCTTGCTTAGCAGTGGGGATGCCCACCTCTCTGCGAATGGAAGAGTGTTGTATCGCTCTTCTATGTATCTTGCCATGGTTGCCCCAAGAGGCTTCAACTTGCCCTTCGAGAGCGCCTTCCTAATCCTAACATCCCCAGTCACTCGTAGAATGTTGGCTGAATCGGAGGGCGGGACATTCTCGATCATCCCACTCTTTCCAGTGGTATTGAACGGCTCCACTGCATACACCCCTCCTGCTTCCACCTCTCCTTTGTAGCTCGGGTTTCTCGGGCCACATGCATGCATGGGGATCGACACGCCCGAGTGTAGGTTCCACCTCTCCATTTTGTGACCACTTAGATTTTTGATTGGCTCAAACCCAGCATCCACTGATGCTTGCTGGGCAGCCTCTCCAATCACATGCCAAGGAGTACCAGGGTGCATCTTCTCGATCGCTGCATCCCTGGCATCCCTGGCTGCTCTAATTTGTTCAGTGTGCTCCCCTCCGTTCCCGACCTCGATCGTTAGAGCATTGTCCCCCAATGCTCCTTTGATGTGAACCCCAACATCGAGCTTGACAAGATCACCCTTCTGGAAAACCATCTCTCCCTCAAATCCCTCGGGAGGAGTCAGTTCGGTGTTCGTTGTATAGTGGGCAGCCATATCGTTAACTGAGATCGTCACGGGGAAGGCGGCCTTCCCCCCATGCCTTTTGATGAACCTCTCAGCAGATTCTATGACTTCTGACCACTGCTTCCCAGCTACAATCTCGCCTTTGATCCCCTCTAGCGTTCTTCTGGCAACGTGGCCCGCGTCTCTCCATTGCTTCAGGTCCTCCTCTTCCACCATGCTAAAACTTCCTCGGAACCGACCTTCCCCTCTCTAACTACCTCTATCTTCAGCGACTCAGGCGTACTGCAGACCGTATGCCATGCTATCAAAGTACTGGGTAGACCCCCATGACATGACCCATCAACTCCCAAAACAGCATGTTCCGAGGTACATAGATAATCCGCGGCTGCGATGCAATCCAGCAAGGGCTCTTCACCTGAATGGTTCGCACTGGTGGCAGTCAGTGGGCCGGTCCTGAGGAGAAGATCTCTAGCCCTTGGGTCTGAGACCACACGAACAGCTACGCCCTTGGATCCTAGACGAACGTCCATCTCTTCTTTTGGGCTGAGAACAATGGTCAGAGACCCGTCTGGGAACTCCCCTATTATTTCGTACACATCATCTGGGACCTCGACAATTTCACTAGCTTGGCTAAGATTGGCTACCCCCAGACTTACAGGCGCACTCCAAGGTCTGCCCTTTATCTCAAATAACGCATCTAGAGAACTTGGCTCCGGGATGCAACCCAGAGCAGGAAGTGTGGAGGTAGGATAGACAATGCACCCCCCAGAACGTACCCACTCAACGACATCATCCATATTCCCACCTATCTGATATGCCTTCTACTTCCTGGAGGTAGGGAAGCAGAATGCGCAACAATCGTCTCTACACGCAGGTCAAGATTTGACTGATGGGTGTGTCTCTGTGAAATTCTAGCCAACTCATAGATGCCGAAGTAGAGGTTCAATACGGGTATTAGGTACAGGAGCTTTCCCGCTGCTCTAATGTCCCACATCTCACTGGACACCGCATCCCCATTATCCTTCACTATCGCGATCCCAAGTAACTTCTGGCCTATGGATCTTGAGAAAATCAAACCAGTCACTCTCCAGTATAGCCAGTGACTGGCAAGCAATATAGCAGCGAATGCAACCGAGTAGTGAAAGTCAGAAGATACCCATAAATTCACATTCAAGGCATTTGCCACCATCCCCCCTGTTGAAAGATTCAGTACCGAGTATACGATTGTGACATCAATAACGAAGGCCACTAACCTCCTTGCCCATGAGGCTAGGATTGCCCCATCTGGAACCGACCAATGACTATTCTCCGGGGAGACTATCGCTTTCGCCAGCGTCCCTCCGCCATGAATTGAGATGGGAGAGTCATGATCGCTCATTCATGCACCTCATGCTGTACCCAGGAGGTGCCATGCCTCAAGTTTACGACTCCTAACGTGCTCAATCCAAGCTCTCCAATTTTCATCATGCCTCAAGGTATCCGGGTTTCCAACCACCACTAGGCCACGCTTAGATCTGGTAAGTGCCACGTTAAGCCTTCTCCGATCAGAGAGAAAACCGACATTCCCATCTGAGTTTGACCTAACACAAGAGAAGATTATCACATCCTTCTCTCTACCTTGGTATCCATCAACAGTCCTAACCTCAACCCCCTGCATAGACTCTGGCAGAATGTCCCTAATCGCCCTAACCTGTCCAGCGTATGGCGTTACTATACCAAGGTCTGTTAGATCAAGCCCACCATCGTCAACAAACCCCATCAGAATTTTTACCACCCATGATGCCTCCGCGGCATTCTCCTTCGAGGCCCCATCGGGTGAAAGCAACTCATCACCATCGACTGGAAGGAACGCCAACGGTGAGTCCCAATCGGGCCAAAGCATCCCAGGAGGAGCCTCTCTTTCAGACTCATCTACACCATCCTGAAGCATTCCTCCGTAGAACTGCGAATTCGGAAACTCAGAAATTGAGGGATGCATTCGATACTGGGTGTTAAGCAGTAGAGGCTTTATCCCCATCTCTACCAGTCGTTCGAATAGAGATCGATTCAAACCCCCATTTCCCGCCCGTCGAGAAATCACAGTCGGAGGCAGCTGTCTGTGATCACCGACCAATACGATCTGCCTGGCCCCCTTCACAATGGGCACCAATGCCGCAGGCTCCGTTGCCTGAGTTGCCTCATCAATTAGCACCCGGGAGAACCTTCTCCCATCGAGTAACTCGTGTCCAGAACCAATGCACGTGCAACAAAGAACCTGAGCCCTATCTAGAATGTCATCTCTAATTTGCCTTTCGAGCCTCTTCACTTCCTTCCATCCCCTGCTCAGGTCCCTGTGGGCTAGGCCCTTTTCTTTCCCCCCCCTCATGCCCTTAATCCTTCTAGACAATTTCTCGTTCCTTTCAATCTCCTCCACTAGATCTCTATTCAACTCATGACTTTCCATCCTAGCATCCATTGTAGCAGTTCTCAAATTCTCTCTAACCTTGACGGGCTGCCCCAGTCTCACTGCCCTAACGCCTCTTTCCAGCAAACCCTCCAGTAAGTTGTCAACAGCCACATTTGAGTCTGCTACTGCGAGAACTGTCCCAGTGTCTAGTATCGCCCAGTTCTCGAGAATCCTAACTGCAGTGTGAGTCTTCCCTGTTCCTGGGGGACCTTGGATCAAGGTCAGCCTACTACTTATCGCACTCTTTGCAGCATCCCTCTGAGCCTTATTCATGTCACTTGGCAGTGTGGCTCTTTTTTGCTTCACCCCTCCTAGCTCAGGAATTAGAGAAGCAGTTCCCACTGGGTCGTGAACTAGCCCTAGGAGCAATTCTCTCAGGGGGGCACTTCCATCTTCTTCGAAGATTGAATTGAGCGCATCCCTCATCCTGTCGAATGCAACCCGGTTGGCCCCTCTATCAATCCTCCATGTTCCCTTTCGCAGGCCCTGAGGTGCCTCAGGAAGTACGATTCGAATCGAGCTCCGGTTCCTATTGCTCACTATGGCCTCAATTGGCCTCTCGGTCAGAGGGCTCCCTCTGCTAAGCATCACTATGTCACCCTGTCTGAAACGATGGGAACCAAGGTCTTTCCCAGCTCCTTGTCGAAGCCTAATGATCTGCTGACCGAACAACCAACCATCGGTCTTGGCATTCAGTCCGAAAAGGGCAATTCCATTCGCTTCTAATTTCTTTTCTGACCAATTCTTGAGCCTCTCCTCAGTCATAGCCAACTCATCGTCTAATTCCCATCGAATCAGACGCAGGTAAGATTCGTGATGGTCCTGGCTCCTTTTGAACCGACTTGGAACCGTTTTCTCAGAGTCGCCCACGTATGCCCGTCTAACCCTGCCCCTATCACGGTTACTTGACGAGTCCTCGTCACAACAAAACAAACCATTCCCAGTGAGAATTAAACGTTCACCACTGTCGAAAGGGAATGCTGGGGGGACGGGATTGGTATTTGACAGATTTAAGTCATGGAGTAATTCTAACCCCAAGGGCATCGTATGTCCTTCCTGTCAGCACTCGAACCAAGAGGGAACCAAGGTTTGCACGAGATGCTATTACCAGATAGATCGACCTTCCTTTCAGCAGAGTTCAGGACTTGGAGATGACGAGTCCACGGACCTATTGGATCAGCTGATGAGCGAGATTGAAGAGGATGAAGTGGAGAGTGAAACTATTGCTCCTTCATTTGCATTTGACGACCTAACCGTAGAAGTCTCGCAATATGGAGAAGACGATGAAGTACAATTGGACAGAAAACCAGATTTTGACTCGTTCACCCCTCCAATCGAAGAAATCGACGAGGAGTACGAGCTAACGGCAGACGATATCCCCCAATTCGTTCAGAAATTCGAAGTACCCAAAAGCCCAGTCGAAGAGGAAGGGGAAGAGAGATTGGATCACAGAACAATTGAGTTAATCCAACCAAACGCTGAGACCCCAATTTTCACTCAACCAATGAATCCCAACGAGATTATTGAAGCCAACGAAATTGGTTCTCCAGTCAGAGAAGTTGAGGTTATTGGAGAGGATGACTTTGATGGGGACGGAAAGATAGACGAATTCGAGGAAGCATTTGCAAGAGGGGGCTCACCATTAACAAATGCGAATCCAATTCCACCAGCCCCATCGATTCCCATCCCGAAACTTACTGCGATCCC
>Ga0208275_1000156_pt1 | contig 12264 bp, 7 predicted proteins | sample ETNtaG_FD_185757 | JGI IMG/M metagenome (GOLD analysis project Ga0208275, IMG submission 185757) | Marine microbial and viral communities from oxygen minimum zone, Eastern Pacific Ocean - ETNP201306PF49B (SPAdes) (version 2) | ecosystem: Environmental > Aquatic > Marine > Oceanic ... | reverse complement strand
CGTTCCAGTCCATAATATCATTAAAGATTCTATCAATTCTATCTGTCTTGTTAAAATGCTTATTAAGTTCAGATCGAGAAATTTCTCTTCCCTCTTTCATCATAAAAGCGCCTGGAGTTGACGGCTCTGAAACAAAATCCCAACAAATAAGCTGAAAATCGTCCTGTACAACCTGGTGATCGCCTTCTGATTTAGTAGAACCCACACCTCGAGATGAAATTCCTAATGTAACACCTGACTCTACTAAACTTTGTAGTATTTTACCTGCAGGTGTATCTAATAACTCTACTGTGCCATAGCAAATATCGCCATCCATATATGCATCACGAATAATATGAGATGCGTTCTTAAGTTCAACAACAGAAGAGTCCGGATGATCACATTCGCCTAATGCTCGGTTTTCTTTTATAAACTTTTGATAGTTGCGAATCTCTCGTTCTAATATAGGTAACGGATATACACGACCATTTTGATTAAGTGTGTCTGCTTTTTGAAGAACACCCTTCATTATCACTTTACCGTCATTGACCTCACGAGATTCTTTAATAGTTTCAGAATTATACTCAAATGGTGTCCACTCGGTTAAAAGCTTGAGATGCTTACTCATTATTGTTCTCCTGAAGCTCATCACAGAGCCCCATTACTGTAAGAAATTTTGCGACGTTATCATCAGTATGATCTTCAGGATTGAGGGAGTTAATTGCTTCAGTTATAGTGGGAATTTTTTCCTTGACAAATCTATTGTCACACGATGATTGATAATCGCCTACTAGCTTTTCAGCTTTATCCTTTTGTTCGCGCAAAACATTGGTAATTTCATTTTGTGTGGCAGTCTGCTGTGTGAATATAAAGTCTTTTACCAGGGATTGTTGCGATGTGGTCATCTCCCCTTTGTACTTTTTATTAAATTTTTCACGCATAAGCCTTACAGTAAGCTTATTAACATCAGGTGTCTTAAGCTCAACTAAGCTTTCTTTTACCTTGTCGGTAATTAGCCACTCACAAATCTTCTGTTCAAACTCTGCAACCTGACTTAAGTTTTCTGATCCGCCTCTCCAACTATTTAGAAGTGTTTGAATCGTCGCATATGTTCTATACTCAGGAACTCGTGTATGATAGAAGCTATTGTCATCGAGTTTATGATTAATCTCTCTAATTAGAAGTGATTTTTCTCGATTTAACTTTACAGAATCATGATCTGAAGCAGCATTTTGTGCTTTTTCTAAAATTCTGGTTGCGATTGCGTCTGAAGAAACTGTAGTTTTGACAAGCGAGTTAAATAAACGAAACTCCTTGTAAAGTTCAGTTCCTTTCTGAAAGTGCTTTTTCAGAATATCCAAGGCAACTTCAGCTTGCTCTTTGTTTCCCTCAACGAGACACTCAGAGACCTTTCTGATTAGCTGCTCGTATATAATTCCTACGTTTCGCTTCTTATTATGGTTTTTACTCGCCATCTTTGCCCTCTTCAATCAAGTCAATTTCATACTCTTGATCATCACTAACGTCTTCACTAAGTATGGCCTGCCGAGTGATTCCTATATCACTCGACATTTTCGTTAGTGTTCTATTCATCTGCTTGGTCATAATAGTTCGCTGGGCTATTTTATCGTCTAAGTAGTTATCCATAAAGTCGCTTCTAGGAAGTGATGCTTCTTTAAATGGATTTTTAATAAAGTCATCATCAAAAGGCTTGTTAAGAGAGTCTTGCTTTCTGCCTACAGATCCCACTCCTGTCATTTTATTAAAATCTGGCATGTGAGTAGATCCAGGGCCTGCTGTAACTTTTCTCTTTTTCTCAAGAGGTTCATTAAATATATTGCGAATCTTATTTCGAGCTTTAACAGGTGCCTCATCATCATCGATGGATAGTGAACTAATTCTATCATCTTCGTCAGCCTCTTCTTTATCGCGATCCTCTTCAGATGAGGGTAATCCTATTAGAAGTGGTCCATCGGGTTGATCGGCACTGAATAGATCACCCCCTTCGTCTCCACCTTCGTCTCCGCCTTCGTCTCCGCCTTCTTCGTCTCCGCCTCCGGACCCTGCTTCAACTGCTTTATCCTCATCAGTATCAGCAATTCTTTCAGAAATCATAGCATTGATTTGATCGTCGGATAATTCTAGAATACTTTTTCTAATATACGCACGACTTACTAATCCCTCCGGAGCAGATCCAGCTATTTCAAATCTAGTTCTTATAAGTTCTAGCTTTTGTTGTTGTGCAATAGAAGATGGATTTGAAAGTTTAAGATCAAAGTCAATAAGGTCATCACCCTCATAACCGTGGGCATATAGATGAATCATTGCCAGCTTATTAAGTTCGGCAACTATAGTCTTTTGAATTCTTGCAATATTTCTAGAAAATCTGATGTCTTCTTGAGCCAATGTAGCCTTAGCCCCAATCTCCTCATCATAGCCTAGATATGCCTTAGGTATTTTAAGTGCTGCAAAGAGCTTTTTTTGTATATACTCAACATCTTCAATGGCAGAAGCATTTTGTCCACCAGCTAATGTATCAATTCGAGTTCCAGACTCTCCTCCTCGTACTGGAAGAAAGTAATCTTCGTCTACAGACAGCGGATTATACCTTAGGTCAACCTTCCCTGAGTTACTGTCGACAATTTGGCTTCTCTTTAATGATGTTTTTGCCTGCTCTAAGTAGTTAGCAACCTCTTCAGGGGGTACATTTCCTACGTCTATATAGAATACACGCCTCTCTGGTGCACGAATTACCCTATATACTAACATAGCATCCTCAATGAGGATCATTTGGCGCCAGATTCTTCTTGCTGCCTCCAAAACAGATGAGCCATATGGTAGAAAAGCATCATTTCCCAAAAGTCGAAAGTGAGAAATTTGCCAATTTTCTAAAATCTTATTACCTTGTGTAATCCAGCGAAATCGAACAGCCATAGGATCAGAAGGATCGAACCCTTCTTCACGTTCAATCTCAGAAATTGATATTGGAAACACATTCATGATACCAAATTCAGGTGAAACGTCATTAAAAAGAAAAAAGTCACCATACTTGACTAGGTTTCGAACCCACATTCCTAAATTAAACTCTATGTTAAGAGTTTCATAGAAAAGATTTTCTAAAATTTCCTGAATTTTTCTATTTTCTGAGTATATGTGAAGCGCCTGACCTTTTGCATCAGGTGAAACACATTCCTCAGCATAGATATCGAGTGCTGCTGATATTTCTGGTGTAGATTCCATCTCACTGAAATCGCTATAGCGCGACATTCGGTCAAATGCACCATATGAGGACAATGTGCTGTTATATACATCACTATGTGCTCGCTTAAAAACTTCTAAGGCAGTGGAAGTGCCACCCATCTTAGAGTTAAAGTTTTTTACTCGCCGTTTAATGACCGGCCCAGATCTAAATAGCTTAGTTAGCCGTACGAATAAATTTTTCTTTTCTGCCATAACGAATGCCTCGATTCACTAATTAGGATTCTACGTGAAAGAGTGAAACTTTAAACACTATAGAAGCCAGCCAAAGTCGCCATATGGTTCATTTGAACCACTTTCTGGCATCTGACTTATCACAATTGGTTTAAATGGATTAAGGTTCTTGTCTGACCAAGGAGATGTAATCTTTTCTGAACTGGTTCTATTAACTGCAAATGCATTCAACATAGCATTGTTGATATCAACCGAATGCTTACTATTGACAGGTGATGTATCAAATAGCCAAACTCCAATTGCCAGCGACATTACAAGATCGTCATTTTTTCCTTTTTGAGCCTGAGCTTTTGTACCTTTCCAGATAAATGTCTTCATTTCATCATATAGACGACTAGAGTATACTGCGAGTTCCTTGTTTCGGATAACCTGTTCAAGTTTGGTAAGTATTTGACTTCTAGACTGACCTGTAGTTGTAAAACCAATCTTATGTAGAGGTGTTTCTCCCACGCCATATAAAGAATTGAACTTGTCCTTCTCGTCTTTAAAGTATAGATTCTTATAGCCCAGCTCTCGAAGCTTCATAATCACAGCATACCCGTATGTATTATTTTCCGGACATAATAGAGCATCACAGTATCTTTTGCCTACTTCAGCTAACAATACTGCAAATTGATCAGGAGGTACCTTTCCTTTATACTCACATACAACTTCTGACATATTTGTGTCTATTACATGAAAAGTACTGTAATCTTGTGCATCACCTCTTGAAATATCAGCAGAAACAATGTACTTGTGCTCACTAAGTGAATATTTCCAAACCCAAACACCCATATCAGGGCCCCATCGCTCCATTGGAGGCCGAACTGAAGCGCCTAGCCACTCTATTTCATCATTACTTAGATACGTGTCACCGGATGCTGCAAAATCACACATAAGTTCTTGTGCGATTTGCTTATTTGTGAAGTTTCGACTCTCTTTTTTAAACCACACCTCATCATGTTCAGGGTGGACATCCCAAGGAAGCTTAATAGGGTTAAACTCGTTCTCTTTTGACTCTGCTTTAAGCCATAGATCATGATATTGACCCCCAACACCATTAGGAGTGGAAAGAACGATAGCGCGGCCGCCTGTAGAGATCGTAGGGTATAAAGAAGTCCATAATTCATCAAAATTTCGAATAAATGCAGCTTCGTCAACAATTAGTAGTGATAATGCTTCAGATCGACCAGCGTCATCTGATGTTGGTACTGCTTTTATCTGTGAGCCATTGCTAAACTCAACGGTTTGCTTATTATTAGCTGTAATCTCGGGTAAAAGAAGCCACTTAGGCATACTTTTTAGCGATATTTTGATTTTTTTGATAAAGTTTTGAGCAACTGCCAACTTTGTTGCAATTACTAAGACATTTTTGTCTTTATAGAAGGCTGCTAGCCAAACTGCGTAAGCCGCTGATAGCGTTGATATGCCTAGCTGCCTAGACTTAAGAATAACATTGAATCTATGCTCAACAAACAGTTTCAAACAGTCATCTTGAAACGGATATGTGTCAAAATCAATTAAACCACGGGTCGGGTGTTGAATCCTTAGGTATTTATTGATAAAATAAACAGGATCCTTACCACATTTGATAATTTCCTTGATTTGTTTTTGCTTGTTGACAATGGCCATTCTTTAGTTTTGGATCTCTACAACATGATGCCTTCTATAGACGGCAACTCTTACTGGGTTTAGCGGATTTGATATCATTTCTAGCCCATCATCACTTGCTACATCTTTAACCTTCAGGGCTTTTCCTGTAGCTTCCTTAAAATGTGACTTAATTTCAGATAGTTTTCCATCCAGTCGTTGCACAGCTTCATCTACTAGCTTATCTAGCTGCAACTTTAAGCTATCTTCACTAGCAAAATGAACAACCTGATTAAACTTGAGAATGAGGTTGTTGTCTGACAGCCTTGCTATGCAAGAAGACTGTCCGTCAGGGCTCGATCCTAGAACATTTAGGACGGTACCTATCGCATTAATATCTTTCATGTCCAACATGTGTTTACACTCCTTTGAGGGGACTACTTCCTAAGTATGCTGCATCCCGGTTGATCCTCTTCAGCAATTCATCTACTTCTTCCTTGTGTGGCCGCCATCCATTGTCCCATTTTGTTCTATTTGGATACATAAAGAAATCCCGACATGTAGAACAACAGCCATATTGATGCCATGATATAACATCACCCTTGTCAGAAAACAATAAGCTGCACAACGGGCATGCCAGAGGGACTATACTAGTCATGAACCACCTTTGCATTTTTTTCAAACTGTGTAATTTCTAAAACATTGTCTACTGCATCTTTTACAGCATCAACATGTGAAATAACCATAATGTTTTTGAACCATTTCTTTAAAGAGTCTAAAAGGCGATTACAAGCCTCAATATTCATCTCATCTAGGGCCCCAAAACCTTCATCAATAACTAAAAGATCTGTCTTTGGCAATGAACTTACATTAATTAGGGCTACTCGAATAGCTAAAGAAGCCATCATCTTCTCCATTCCGGAGGCACATTCTATAACGCGGCGAGAATCACCATAGTTTATATAGATTTGCATATCATTTGACCCTGGTTTTGTCTCTAGTTCAACAGTAAAGCCTACAACGCCCTGCAAGATCTTTGATATTTCTTCATTGATCAAAGGAAGCTGTGATGCGATAATCTGAAGGGGTATGCCCTTTCTAGAAAATGCACTTTCAACCAAGCTGAAGATTCTCCACTTCTTTATAAGTCCTGAATACTCTTCTTTTTCAGCTTGAAGTCTTTCAATCTCTGTCTCTGCCTTTGTAATCTCACTAGTATGACTAATTCTTTCAGCATCAGAGACATTAATACGATCTGAAAGCTCTTTTATGCGTGTTTTTATCATTGAAATCTTTTGTGCTTCATCTGAAGATGATACTCGTGCCCTCATTGATGTTAATTCTAGTTCTGATGTGTCGACCTGTTCAGAAAGTATCTTTCTTTTGTTGTTGACTTGATTCAGTTCCAAGCGAATTTTTCCAGCATTGATCTGCATCTCATTTTCTTTTTGAAGAATGCGATCATATTTCTCAATCTTTTCAGAAAGATTCTCTTTTTGCATTACTCGTAATGATTTTTGAGCCGCCCGGACCTTTTCTTGGGCCTCTTGTGCCTTGCAGGTTTGTTCTTCAATTAGTTTTTTATGTTTATCAGACTTTTTGACATATGGACACTTATTATGATGTACTGTACACGAACATGGTTCAAGTTTTTTACCTAGCTTTTTCTTACTAGCCAAAAGTTGACGTTCTAGTTCTCGACTATGTTCTAATTCTCTAAGTGTTCTTTCAAGATCTGCTAATGCAACCTTTCTTTCGCGCAAATTATCAATAGGAAATTGTTCTTTTACAGTTTGAACAGCACTTATCTTTACCTCTAGATCACGAACATTATGTAAAAGATCACTACTCTTACTTTTAATGGACTCTAATGACTTTTTTGACTCATCTAAAACATGAATATGATTATCAATATCAGCTTGTGTAACTAATCCTGATTTATCTGATGTTGCTAGTGCAATATTAAGCTCTTGTAATCTAAGCCTAAGCTTTGCTAGTGTATCCTCAACCGATTTTCTTTGAACTTCAATTCTTCTCTTTCTATTCTTTTCGTCATCGATTAATGTGCTCCAGTCTCTATCAGGCGCATTCTTGAGCAAGGCCTTGACTTCAGATGCATCATCTTTAATGTGATTTGACATGTCATCATATATTTCAAGATCCAAAAACTTAGTCAATATTGCTTTTCGCTGAGTTGCTTTGTTCTTTATGAAATTATTCATCTCTCCTTGACTTGCAAGAGATGTCATAAGAAAATCTTCGGGAGTACCAACTACTCGCCGTAGTACTTTTTCAGTCTCCCTTCTTTGCTCGCCATTCAAATCCTTAATTTCAACGCCCATATTATCTATTTGGCTAAAATTTAGATGTGTAACAGCACTTTCGACCCCTGCACGATTAGTCTTACGCGTTGCCTGGCGCTCTACTTTATAGTCTTTACCGTTAGCACTAAACAATATTCGAGCTGTACAGTGCCCTTTTCGCATATTAATGATGTGGAGGTTGCTCATAGCACCTCTATCAGTAGTATTATATAGCCCAAACATAAGTGTGCCAGGTATAGAAGACTTACCTGCGCGGTTTTTGCCAAAAATACCAGTAATGCCAGTACAGCTCTCAAAGTCTACAATGTTATTTTTACCATACGAAAAGGTATTATCAAACTCCATTCGCTTAATTGACCACTTTATGTTGCGTGGATTGTCTGTTTTGATTGCTAGTAAGACATATTTTGTTACTATTTTCTCTATTTTTTCCCATTCATCATCATCAATCTCAACATCAGCATAGTACTCTTTTAAAAATGCCATATGTGTAGCTGGATCTCGAAGGTCTTTCTTGAAAAACTTACCAGAAGAGGTACTAATTTCTTGAGTCTGTACGGCATTTTCGTATTTAAAGACTATTTCTGTAGCGCTTTTTTCTTCTTTAAGTGCTGTATGAAGATGTTTTATTTCTGTTTGTGTAATTGCATTCTTTACACGTATTCTAAACCTAGATTTATCTGGATAGTGACTAGCTTCAACCATCGTATCAGCAGTATTTCCATCCCATTCAATAGTTACAAAAGGGCGACTAAAGGGCACTTCATAAAACGTTGACTTATAATCATCTTTATTATTAATTTCCCAAAAGAGGAACCCTTTTCCAGGGTCTTCTCCATAGTTTTGCTGAATTGTAGAGCCCGGATAGGCAATTCGCTTATCTTTATCTAAGTACTGTAGCTTGTGTATGTCGCCTAGAAACGTAAATTCAAACTTATCAAAAAAATCAATGTCGACGTCACCGTCAATATTCCAGTCGATATCAGTAGTGGATCCATTTACACCTCCATGAAATGTTGCAATGTTAACTTCTCCCTCAATAGGTTCTACATTTTCCCAATTTTCCTCATCAAAACAAGAAAAAACTGACCAGTTGAAGCCTGGAACGCCAATTGGATATGTTCCAGATTTTTTGTATAGAAAAATATTGGGATTATCTAATGCAGATAAAATTGGTGATATTGCATCTTGACGATGCTTATTAAGAATCAAACCATCATGGTTTCCTAGAATGACGTGTGTGGGTGCTATTTCCGCAAGGCCATTAAACCACCATATAAGACAATCAATTAACTCTGGTGATATTCCTTGGGTCTTAGAATGAACAATATCACCACCGATAAAGATTGCATTTGGATCCAATTCCTTTGCAATGTCAAATAGTGCCTGAAATGACTCTCTATACTCTTCATGACGGGTTAAACCTCGCCAGTGAACATCACTAATATGTAAGCATCGAAACTTAGCTTTACTCATAAACATCTAGATCAGCGAGCCGCTTCTGATCTCTCCTATCTTCGAAAAAAGTTGGTGACGATAATGCCAGTCAATCGCATTATTTGTCTCTAGTTCAAACTCACCTAAATCCATATCACCCACGTCTCTTCCCGGAGGAAGCGTTACATATCGAACGCCTACACCATAAGATGTAAGCGTTTTTGCTATTTTGTGCATCTTCTGAATGGCATCATCATCCAATGACAAAAGAACAGGTGTTTGTTTTTTAACAATACACCTAAATAGCAATGAATCCTCTGGTAAGTGTGATCCTAATAGACAACCTGCGTTAACTCTCACCTTCATCAAATCAAATGGTCCCTCAACAAGAACTAGTTCTTGATCCCAATTGATATTAAGCTCATTAAAAATAATGTCCTTTTTAGACACATGCGCATTGATGTATTTAAATTTATTATCCGGGTCTATAGAGCGAGCTGAATAATAATTTAAGTTGCCTTCACTATCAAAAGACGGAACAATAACACGCCTTCTAAATCTAGACGTTGTACATGTTCCAAGACGAAAACGCCAAATTTCTCGATCTGTCAGGCCGCGATTTTTACAATACTTAATTGCTGCCCTAATATCCGGATCTCTGGCATTAAGATTATCTCCCAAAAGTTTAAATCCTTTGGGTATTTCAACCTTAACTTCGTCTACTTCATCATCATTACCAGAAAGATCTTTTTTATGCTCTGATTTAGCCCATTTTTTGAATATTGGGTAATCAGCCACTGAGGGTGCGATTTTTCTAATAATTCTATGGACATTTCTGCCCTTTAGACCACATACCCAACAGTGATACATTCCTTTTTCTAAGTTTATTACCAATTTTTTCTTAGAAGATCCAGGTTTTGAACACTTTGGGCACTTTACGGATACATCTTCTCCGTCTCGACTTAAGTCAATTATGCCGAATGCCGCTTTTAAGGCAGACACTTTTTGAGGTCTGTCAGTCATCTATAAAAGTATAGACTGCCCTATTTAAAGTGTTCAAGTAGTGCAGAGCGAGCAATAACATAGGCATCGGCCATGTCATAACAACCAGGTTCTAAAACAGTTTGGTTTTTTCGAGGTCCACTTTTTAAAGTTTTTGTAGGCCATGAATATGACGGACCTAGCTCAGACTTGGCCCACTCTAATACCTGATCCTTGGTATTAACACCCCCCTTTTTTCGAGATATAATTTTGAGCCCTACTGTTTTTCGAGCAGAGTTTACGTTAAAGAACTGAGGCTGCAACCCAAATATATCCTCACAGAGGTATGCAACTACACCATTAAACTTTGCAAGTGATGATAAGGTTTGTGCGGATGAAAATCCTGTTCTAAATGATTGTAAATTTTCTTCAATTGCAATAATTGAAATATTGTGATTCTTTTTAAGCTGCCTAAGATCACTCATGACACGATTAGCCTTGTCAAAATGAGTCTTATGCTTTCCTAAGGGGATAAAACCTAAACCTTTTATTGTGCCATCATCTTCTAAAAGACAATAACCTGTACAACTTGTTGAAATATCTAAACCGAGTATCGCCACTAATAGTCCATCTTGAGCCTGAACAAATAACCGTCAGTGTCTCTCTTCGCAACAGGTTGTGCTAGGTTAGCTCGTCCAATAATGTTGAAATTCTCGTCATGAAGATTTATAGAAGACACATATACAAATTTATTCGCAGTTTCTGATGCGTAATCAGATGGTGTTAAATTTTTATAGTTAGGGTTTGATGAAGAATTGATCTTTCCTTTAGGGCATGGAACATTAATTTCTAATACATGCACATTATACTCACCCTCTAGCGTCAGCGAGAACTGCTCTTTACCAAAAAACGGTATATTGGGTGTCTTAAGAACTGCTATTCCTTCTTCATACATAATAGCACCAATCTCATTCCATGTGGCTGCAGGTGTTTTGCAATCTGCCCTATATAAGCCGCCTTCTTCATTGTCTCTGATTGTTATCCCTACTTTTCCTGCTGATCCTGTAATGCTGGAGTCAGTTAAGATATAGGATCCCGGCTTAATCCTATTGCCATAGTATAAATTTGATGCATCAAAGAAGACAACCTCATTAGAGCTAGGATCTCTTGTGCGATTTAGTATGGTTAAAATCCCGCCAGGTGCAATACCGGGATCTTCAGGTGATGCACCCTCAAGTGAGTTGAGAATGGAGGCATCAGGATTGTCCTTGCCACCCGTAAATCCGGATGGAACTGTAATGGTTGCGTCCCATGTACCTGTTGTCTTTATAACTGTATTACCCCTAACACCTTTTATATTTTGTGTCATTGTAACTGATGTTTGCGCAGGACCTTCTCCGAATTGATCATATGTTCCGGGATCGATGATCGCAGGTGCAGTAGCTACAATTAGTCCATCATGACCAACGCTAGACATAACAGCTGTTTTAAAGCGATACCAGATATCGTTAATGTTAACAACTGTTCCTGCATCATCAGAATCGCCGGGTGTTGGGTCAGTTTTTCGAGCATCCACAACTACAGAATTATCAGATGGATCTACTTGACCGCTAACAAGATCTCCGATAGTATCATTCAAAAATTTATACGTTACAATCTTTCCGTTGTGAGACTTAAGTGTAATTGACGACTTATCTTGGATGGCAGCATCAGTTGTCCACTTAATTACTGCCTTAGCTTTAAATGCCCCAATTCCTGGCTTACCTCGAAACTCGCTTACTATGTCTACTAGACCTTCAGGAATGGATCCTGTGCTTACCATTCTCTCTAGGCTTATCAATCCTAGGTTTGTTGCTCCAAACCCATCCACAAACTTATCTGTTGCTGTTCCTGACAGTGTATCGTCATCTTCGCCACCTACAAAATTCGTAACTGTGGCATTTGCAAGGCTAGCTTGGGCCGGTGTAGTATAAGTTACAGTACCGTGTGTAGTTCCGCCTGCTAGGGTGGCTGTTATTGATGTTGCTGTAAATGTTTCACCCACAGCAGGTGATGCATCGGTGCCAAGTGCATTCCAGTTATTTGTATCGCCGATTGCAAGAATTTTATAAACTCTTCCTGCAACTAATAGATTCGCAGAAATTGGAGCGCTTACCTTGGATGTAAATACTGTTACTATTGATGTATTTCCCGCTGATCCGTTTACACCTTGTCTTAAGATTATTGAACCATTGTCGTCTGCCTGGCCGGCGGCTTGCTCGGCCTTCATGCCAGAACCAAATGTAGTCACAACTGCATTTATAAGCTGAGTATATGTCGCATATGCTGTGTTAGCATCACGCCTGATGTTTATAACACCTTTTACGTCTATGTCACCTGTAGATCCTGCATCCGTAAATCTAAATGTCTTTATAGAGTCTGCTGTTGATGTAATCTTTATTCTATCATCAATATCAGGCTGTCCAGTAAACGTAATTGTTGC
>Ga0208275_1000143_pt1 | contig 12523 bp, 10 predicted proteins | sample ETNtaG_FD_185757 | JGI IMG/M metagenome (GOLD analysis project Ga0208275, IMG submission 185757) | Marine microbial and viral communities from oxygen minimum zone, Eastern Pacific Ocean - ETNP201306PF49B (SPAdes) (version 2) | ecosystem: Environmental > Aquatic > Marine > Oceanic ... | reverse complement strand
AGGGCGCTTGATTTTGAAGATTTCCCAGCCATGCGAGGTCGGAGCTTGCCCAACTCGCGCCGGCTCATTGCCAGGCGATTTCCCCGGCAACGATCGTCATGACGTTGCGCCCCTTGAGCGTCCAGCCGTAGAACGGGTTGTTGACCGCTTTGCTGGCGGTGTCCTCGCGGCGGAACACCCACTCGGCGTCGGGGTCGAACACGGTCACGTCCGCCACGGCGCCGACGCCGAGTGATCCTCGGTCGAGGTGGATCAGCTTCGCCGGCGCGACGGTCAGCCGCTCGATCACGTCACTGAGCGGCATGCGGCCACTGTGATAAAGCTGCATCAGGGACACCGCCAGTTCGTTCTCCAAGCCGGTGATACCGAACGGCGCGTTGGCAAACTCAACCTCCTTTTCGTAGTTGCAGTGCGGCGCGTGGTCGCTCGAGATGATCTCCAGTGTGCCGTCGGCGACACCCTCGATCACCGCCTCGCGGTCGGCGGCGGAGCGGAGCGGCGGGTTCATCTTGAAGTTCGTATCGTACTCCGGCCAGGCCGGCTTGTCGTCGTCGCCCGCCCAAAAGACGGCCTTGCCGTCCTCGGGCCAAAACTTGTCACTGCCGGCGATCGCCGAGTCGGTCAGCGTGAAGTGGTGCGGGCAGGCCTCGCCGGAGACCGCCACGCCGCGTGACTTGGCCTCGCGGATGAGCCGCACGCTCCCGGCGGCGGTCATGTGCTGGCAATGGACGTGCGTGCCGGTTTTTTCCGCGAGCAGGATGTTGCGCGCGACGATCATCTCCTCGCCCGCCCTGGACCAGCCCGGCAGGCCAAGCGTGTTGTTCCAGTACCCCTCATGCATCACGCCCGCGCCGACGAGCGAGTAGTCCTGGCAATGATCCATCACCGGTAGGTCAAACATTGTGGCGTACTCCATCGCGCGCCGCATCAGATCGTTGTTCTGCACGCAATGCCCGTCGTCGGTGATCGCAACCACGCCGGCGTTCTTGAGCGAGCCGATCGGCGCCAGCTCCTCGCCGGCGATGCCCTTGGTGATCGCGCCGGTGATGAGGACGTTGACCTTGGCCAGGCGCTCCGCGCTGTCCTGGATCAACGCCACCGTGCCGGGGTTGTCGATCGCCGGGCTGGTGTTGGGCATACAGACGACCGTGGTGAAACCGCCCCGCGCCGCCGCCGCCGCGCCGGTGCCGATGGTCTCCTTGGCCGTCTGGCCCGGTTCCCGAAAATGAACGTGAATGTCGATCAATCCCGGGCAGACGACCTTGCCGGCGGCATCAACCTCATTCGTGCCGTCCGGCGCCTGAGCAGGCGCATCGGTGCCGATGACGGCCACCTTCCCGTCGGCGAGCAGCAGGTCGGCGGTTTCATCAAGGCCGTTGACGGGATCGATGAGGCGGCCTCCCTTGAGCAGCAACGAACTCACGGCGCACAGGCTAAGGAAGGCGGATTGACAACGCAAGCCGGGTTGGTACGCTGCGCGTGGTTGCGGGTGTAGTTCAATGGTAGAACGGAAGCCTTCCAAGCTTCACACGTGGGTTCGATTCCCATCGCCCGCTCCACTTCAATTTCCATTGATTGGCGTTCAACTACTGCCAATCTGCAACGCCTGAAGACACTCTCTGCGAAACTCGAAGCGCCACATTTGCCCCATGTGCCCGCCGGTTTCGTGAATCCGCACCCGATCACCCAGCGTCTGCTCAAACCACTGCACGTGCCCGGGTTTTAGCAGGAAGTCGTTGGCGGTGAGGAACACGCGGATGTCATCGGCGGCAAGCTGCAGGCCTTTGGTGCGATGACGCAGATCGCCGGCCTTGGCCAAGGTTTCTGCGCTGACACCTCGCTTGGCCAGGCGCGGCGACAGGATCGCCCGGTAATAATCGTCGTGGCTGTATGCATTGGCCCGGACGTATGCCTCCACGCTTGGGCGGGTGTGGCCGTGTATGGACAGGATCGCTTGGCCAAGGCTTGCTCGAAAGTTCAAGCCGACCATGTAGGCAGCCTCGACATCGCTGAACGGTATCTCCCGCGCGGCCTCCAAACTTGCCTGCTGCAGGGCCAGCAGTTTCAAGAGCGCCGATTGCTGGATCGCCTCCAGATCATCCCTCCCGAGCGGCGCGCGATACAGCCGATCCAGCGTCAGCAACCCGTGCTCGAGCACCAGCGGCGGGTTGACGGCCAGCACCCGGCTATACGCGTCCGGCGCCGATGTGGCGGCGAGGTTTAGCGCGTACCAAGCGCCTATCGACATACCGATCTGCGCCGGTGGCCCTGTCACTTGCCCCTCACCCAGTTCATGCCGCAACACTGTCGCGATGCCCTGCTGCACGCGCCGGATCATTTCCAGGTCGTCGTCAATGTAGCCGGGCAGATGGCCCGCTGGGGCGCACTGAATGAATTCCCAGTTGAAGTTGTTGCTGAAGAGCGCGACGTGATATCCCGCCTTGTGCGCGATCTCTGCCATCGCAAAACAGCGGCCGCCAATCCGGTGCGAGCCCAGCCCCGGCATCACGTATGCAATCGGCGCCGGCTTGGGTTGTGGCCAAAAAGTAAACGGCAGCGGTTTCCTGAAGTCGTCCGGATGGCAGGCATCCGTGCGGCCGCGCCGGTTGAAGTCCGGATCCTCCGGGCGAAACAGCATGGCCAAAATGGTCTGCGTGTTCGGGGTGTCCTCCGCAACGCTCATTGGCGGCACATCGGCCACCTCTGCTGCGCGGCGTTGCGTGGTGTACAGTTTGCTCAGCGTGTACGGGTCGTACTCCGATGACATCAGGCCCAACAGCGACCTCGCGCTAAACGAGATCTCATTAAACCGAAGTGACGCCTTGGAGACCGGCGCATACTTCGCCGGATCGAGCAGGACATCACCCGCACGCCCGATCACGTCCCGCTCCGAGTTGCCCCCGAGCACCGGTACGTGCAGATAAATCTTCGGCGTCCAGCCCCAAGCGCCCAGTGTCTGGCCGAAATCCTCGTTCGACGCGGCAATCCCAAACCTCGTCGTGGCCGGGTCGCTGAATCCCAGCACGCCAGCCGAGCTGTTAATGACGAACCGCTGCGTCTCCGCGCCGGCCTCGGGCCACTTGGCTTGCAGCAGGTTGTTCGCGAGTCGCCTCGGGTAAAACAGGTTTTGCCGAAAATGCCGCAAGCCAACCCGGGCACGCTTCGGCATGATGCCGTTGTAACCGCGAGTCGCCGGTTCCAACACACCTGCTAGCAGCGCCTTGTCCAGGCTGAAGGACAATCTGTTCACCGGCTCAAGCGGATCGGACAGCATAGACGGCAAGAGCACTCCATCTTCCGGGCGTGACGGCTCAGGCAACATTTGAACAGCCCTATCCCTAGGAAACTGGACGCAACCCGTAATACCAATCACACTCGCGAAAACTGCTATCCCTAGAACAAATCTTAGCAACAAAATTGAATAAAGAGATTGTATCGCCGGAATCCGCCGAAAGGCAAGCGCACCTCAACACTCAATTTATTATATGTATTCGACAGGGCAGATGATCTCTGCCAAACTCGACGAACGCATGAAATCCCTGGCTATTGCACTCTCGTTCATTCTGGCCTACTCAACGCAGGCAGCCGACAAGCCGGCTCATTCTGCCGTCAACCCCGAGCCCCGCGGCGGCGGCTGGATGAAGCGACATGAGTCGTTCAACCAGCGCGTGGCTAAGGGCAACGTCGATCTGATCTTTATCGGCGACTCGATCACGCACGGCTGGGAAGGCCGAGGCAAGGAGGTTTGGGCGAAGTATTACGCCAAGCGCAACGCCGTGAACCTCGGCATCGGCGGCGATCGAACACAGCACGTCCTGTGGCGGCTCGACAACGGCAACATCAAGAACATCAGCCCCAAGGTCGCCGTTGTCATGATCGGCACGAACAACTCGGGCGGCAGCAACACCGCCGAGGAGATGATCGACGGCGTCACGGCGGTCATCGACAAACTCCGCACCAAGCTGCCTGAGACCAAGATTCTTCTGCTCGATATTTTTCCACGCGGCCAGCGAATCAATGCGCAGCGCGGCAAAATCCTTCAGGTCAACCAGGTGCTCTCCCTCCTCGACGAGCGTCCCCACGTGCACTTCCTGCGCATCGGCCAGAATTTTGTCAGTCCCGACGGCAGCATCGCCAAGGACATCATGCCGGACTTCCTCCATCTCACTCCCAAGGGCTACGAGATCTGGGCCAAGTCAATCGAGCCGATGCTGGCCAAGTTAATGGGTGAGTAACCCGGCGCCCAGGCGCTTGGCCAAGGAGGCAGCCTGTTGACTGAAGCGGCCCAACCGAGTGAGTTCAACGAAGGGCTCCGGCTGTTTGACTCGCCGCACTTATGGACGCTTTTTCTCTGCCTGCTGGCCATCGTTTGCGTACCGCTCATCGGCCGGTGTCTTTCACTGCAAAACCGGCGGCGCGCCGTCTGGGCGCTGGTAGTGTTTGCCATTGCACAGGAACTCGTCGACTACGGCAACCGGGCCAGCTTCCGCGGACTCAACCTAACCCAGGATCTGCCGCTGCACATATGCAACTACAGCTTGGCGATCGCAGCCGTCGGGCTGGCCACGCGAAACCGTTTCTGCTTTGAACTCGCCTATCTGGTCGGCTTCACCGCCGGGTTGCAGGCGCTCCTGACGCCTGACCTCACCGATTTATACAACCTCACCGAGTACATCGTGTACTTCATCCACCACGGGCTGATTATTCTGTTTGCCCTGTGGAATATTGTCGTGGATCGCATGGTCACCCGCCACGGAGCCGTATGGCGCACGTTCCTGTTTCTCAATCTGATGATTCTGCCGGTCGCGGTTGTAAACTGGCTGGTCGACGCAAACTACATGTACCTCAGCGGCAAACCGAACGTCGACAACCCACTCGTGTTCGGTGAATGGCCCTGGTACATCGTCAACGTCGAGGTCATCGGGCTGCTGCTGCTGATTGTTGCAAACGTTCCCATGCTGCTCCTGCGGCGACGCAACACGAGATGAACCGGCTGTTCACTACCCCGCTGCTGTTCGCGGCACTGCTGACCGGCCTGGCCGCCGAGCCAAGCGTCATTGACCATTCGCACCTGCTTGTGTATCGCGACTCAGCCGGCAGCGAGCATCCCGTCACGACGCCCGCCGACTGGGCCAAGCGGCGGCGGCAAATCGTCAACGGCATGCAGCAGGTGATGGGGCCGCTGCCGAGCCGCACCGCGCTCCCTCCGCTCGACATGCGCGTGCGCGACCAAGCCGACGGCGACGGCTTCACGCGGCTGAGTATCGATTTTGTCACCGAGAAAAACGACCGCCTCCCCGCCCTGCTCTATCGCCCCAAAGCCAAGCGCTTGGCCAAGCGACCCGGCATTCTCGCGCTACACCCAACCTCGCCGTTGGGCAAGCATCGAGTCACGAAGGAAGGCGGCGTCCCCAACCGCGCCTATGCCTACGAATTGGCCAAGCGCGGCTATGTTGTCATAGCGCCCGACTACCCGCCGTTCGGCGACTACAAATACGACTTCGAGTCGGATGACTACGTGTCCGGCACGATGAAGGGCGTCTTCAACCACATGCGCTGCGTGGATTTACTGCAGTCACTGCCCGAGGTTGATCCTGGACGCATCGGCGCGATCGGCCACTCGCTTGGCGGACACAACGCGATGTTTGTTGGCGTGTTCGATCCGCGCATCAGCGTCATCGTATCAAGCTGCGGCTGGACGCCGTTCCACGACTACTACGGCGGCAACATCAAGGGCTGGACGAGTGACCGCTACATGCCGCTGCTCAAGACGCGCTACAAGCTCGACCCTGATCGCGTGCCGTTCGACTTTTACGAGGTCGTCGCCGCACTCGCCCCGCGTGTGTTCTTTTCAAGCTCCCCGCTGCACGACAGCAACTTCGACGTGCGCGGCGTGAAAAAAGCCGTCCCCAAGGCACGAGAAATTTACAAGCTGCTTGGCCAGGCAGACGCGTTGCAGCTCCGCACCCCCGACTGCGAGCACGACTTCCCCACCGAAGTCCGCCTCGATGCCTACCGCTTCATCGACCAAGCGCTTGGCCAAGCGGACGATTGAAAGCCTAGAGAAGTTGAGTGATCGGCTCGGCACTGCTTAATCACCCTCTCGAGAGGGAATGGTGAGGGTGAAAGCTGGCATTGAGATTTTGGCGCAATCGGTGGTTTCGCGTTTTCACCCTTTTCACCCTCATCCGACCCGCGGCCACCTTCTCCCTAGGGAGAAGGCATCAAGTCGATCGCGCTTGACCAAAGGGAGCGGGTTCGTCGCTCCCCTTTGGGGCCAATGGGCGCTTGTTCCCGCTTGGCAGTCGCACTACCCTGCTGGAGTCATGCCGTTGCCGGTGATTACCGTGGAGCAGATGCGTCGCTGGGAGGCGGCGACGTGGGAGTCCGGCAAGACCGAGGAAGAGGTCATCGCCCATGTCGGCGTGGTGGTGGCGAATCGTGCAATGGAGTTGACCCAGTCCGGCGACGCCATCCTGCTACTCGCCGGCAAGGGCCACAACGGCGACGATGTACGCGCCATGGCAGGGCATCTGCCGGAGCGCGAGGTGAGCCTGCTTAGCGTGACCGACCCGGCCAAGACGCGTCAAAAACTTCCGCTCGATCTCGATCCCGCTCCGGCATTGGTCATCGACGGTCTATTCGGCATCGGGCTCAACCGGCCGCTTGACGCGGACTGGATGCAGGTGATCGCGCAGATCAACGCCAAGCGGCTGCGTGTGCTCTCGATCGACGTCCCCTCCGGCATCGACGCCGCCACCGGCGAGGTGCAGGGCGCAGCCATTCGCGCCGAGGAAACGCTGACGCTCGGCGCGGCCAAGCTTGGCCTACTCAAGCCAAGCGCCTCGGAATTCGTCGGTCGACTGCGGGTGGCACGGGACATCGGTCTGACGCCTTGCCTCGAAACGAGCGACCTGCTGCTTGGCCAGACGGAGGATTTTGTGGGCTTCCCGCCAGCCCGGCCAGCCGGCGGACACAAGGGCACGTTTGGCCACCTCGGCATCATGGCTGGCAGTGTCGGCTACCACGGCGCGGCGGTGCTGGCAGCGCACGGCGCGGCGCGAGCGCAGCCGGGGCTGATCACGCTGCTGACGCCGGACGAGGTGTTCGTGCCAGTCGCGTCGCAGCTGCAGGGCGTGATGGTAAAGCCGCTGGTGCCGGGCGAGATCACGATCCACTCGATCACCGGGCTGCTGATTGGCCCGGGGCTGGCCGCGGATGATTTACCGGCTGACCTGAAGGAAACCACCGGCGAGATGTGGCGTGAGTCGTCGGTGCCGATGGTGGTGGATGCCAGCGCGCTCGACTGGCTGCCGTCGGGCGGGCTGCCCGACAAGGCGATTCGCGTGATCACGCCGCACCCCGGCGAAGCGGCCCGGTTGCTTGGCTCGAGCCCGGACGCCGTGCAGACCGACCGGGTGGAGGCGTTGCGAGCGCTCTCGGCCAAGTTCGGCGGCTGCTGGGTGGTGTTGAAGGGGCAGCACACGCTGATCGGGCACGGCGAGGGCGAGGTGTTTGTGAATCCCACCGGCAATCCGGCGCTTGGCCAAGGTGGCAGCGGCGACCTGCTGGCCGGTTACCTGGCCGGGCTGCTGGCCCAGCCGTTGTTGCGCGAGGACGTCGGCCAGACGATCCGCTATGCCGCCTGGCAGCACGGCGCGGCGGCGGACGAACTGGCAAGCCAAGCGCCGAACTGGGTGGTCGAGGACTTGGCCAAGCGGATTGGAGCCGTGCAGGCGTAAGCCCAAAAAGCCTTTTTGAATGCCTTTACGATCAATAATAATTGGGATACCCTCACCTTTCGTTCTGCCGTGCAGTCCGAGCTGCCAGAGTTGATTTTAGCGCTCCAATGACAGTGTATATTCATCTAACAAAAATCATCCTCCTGACCGCCTTCGCTTCGGGATTGATATTACTGCCAGGTTGTTCCCAGCAGAACACCGAGCCGCAGGTCGAGAAGGCAGCCGAGCCCAAAGTCCAATTGCCGGACGGAGCGGACAGTGTGGTTTTAATCCCGGTCAAACTCTTGGAGGATGAAGACCCCAAGCTATTGTGGGAAATGCTTCCGCCCTCATACCAAACGGACGTCACAAACCTGATCCATGACTTTGTAAACAACATGGACCAGCAGATTTGGGACAAGCTGTTTGAATTGCTGCAACAGGCCGGACTCCTGTTGAATGAAAAACAGGATCTGATCACCGCCATGATTGAGGAAAGTCTGGGTGGATCGGGTGCGTCACCGGAGGAGATGCAACAATCGCTCGAGATGATGGGGGAGATGCTGAAAACCCTGGTCGAGAGCGATCTGGGCAAACACGCAAAAGCCAAGAGCATGGACCCGGGCAAGTTTCTGGATGAAACCGGCAAGGAACTGTTCAAGTTAATTGCCGAAACCTCCAAGCTTGAAGAGGGCGATCCGTGGAACACGGAAATCAAGGCCAAGCTAAAGGACATCAAGGTGGAGGTGATTTCTCAGGAGGGCGACACCGCCACGATCAGCGTAAGCGGCATTCCTGATCTACCTGACATTGACGAGTTAACTGGCCAATTGCCCGGTTTTGATAATTCTGAGATGCCGGGACTGTCCATGCTCAAGAACGGCGAGCAAGAGGTCGTCAAGGTTGAGGGTAAATGGATCCCAAAAGCAATGGCGGATGGCTGGAAGGAAACCATAAATGGGGCCAGCGAAATGATTAATACCGATCTCAAGGATTTGCTCGGGCCGGAAGAGAAAAAACAGATCATGACTATTATGAACGCCGTTCAGATGGGGATGGCCGGCGCAACCAAGGCCAAAACCCAGGAAGAACTGCAAATGGCAATGATGCAGGCAGTGATGGGAGCTTTAATGTCTGCCGGCGGTGGTGAAGACGGGGGTTTCTTTCAAGAAGGATTGGGATTGCCAGGCCTTGGTGGTCCTGATGAGGAGAACAAATAATCAGCGCTATTCAATTGATAAGTTGACTAAACAACACTAGGAACCATGAACCAATCTAGAGTAATATTTTTGGTAGTGGCTTTTGGGCTTTTCATTCCAAGTAGCTTCGCCCAACAGGAAGACAAACCAATAAGCGAACAGCTTCTCGGCACTTGGAAACATCAAGCAGAACCAGTATCCATCACATTCCAAGCCGGTGGAAAAGGTCGTGTGAGTTTCGGAGGAGGACAATTTGGTATTGATTTAACTTGGAAATTGCTGGGAACAAACAAATTGTCAATGACAGTAAAAGATCCTGGCACAGGCCAAGTTGAAACCGGGGTTGCAACTTTAGAGTTTGCCGGGGACACGGTGACGATAATTGAAGAAGGGGGCGATAAAGTAGACATCTATAAAAGACAAACGGGCAAAGATCCTGATAGTTCTCTCTTCGAAGCAGCTGTGACCGGGAATCTTGAAGCAGTCAAACAACACATTGCCGCCGGTACGGATTTGAACCAGATAGATCCAAACCCAGTTGGCTCAAAAGGCGGCGTCCTAAATGCAGCCGCAGCGTTTGGATATACTGAAGTGGCCATAGCCCTAATCGAGGGTGGAGCTGATGTGAACCAGAAAGACAAGGATGGATCCACTCCCCTGCACACAGCGGCTTTTTTTTGTTACCCGGAAATAGTCCAATCCTTATTGGACAATGGGGCAGACAAGAGTATCAGGAATAACGACGGCAAAAGAGCTCTGGAAGGGGTGGAATTACCATGGGCGGAAGCCAAGGGATTCTACGATTTATTTGATGGTCTTGTATTTAAACCCGCCGGCAAGCCGTTGGATCACAATCGAATCCAGAAAACCAGGCCCCAGGTTGCTGCCATCATTCGTAAAGCTGCAATTAATCGTAATACGGGAAGCACGAAGGCCCGTCAACTGGCCGAGGGCGAGATCAGCCTTACCAATGGCGACATTTTAAATGGCGAAGTGGCGGATGTGGACCAGAACGGCATTGTCGTGCGAGTGAAGATCGGTGGTTTCTCGCGGCGGGCCAACTGGATGCAGTTAACCCAGGAGAGCCTCAAAAAAATCAAACGCCTGGGTGAAACGGATCCCAAGCGCTACGGGGTGAAGATTAAAGGTCGCTGGTTCAGCGCCGATCAATTCGCCGGTCCATTCATCGAGCCGGACGAATCGCAAATGGAGAGGAACCTTTCGCCCGGCCCGGTCAGAGGCCTGGTCGAGCCGGAGCTGCCTTCGAGCGTGCAAGTCACCTCCAAGATGGCGGCCTACGGTAGCGGGGGCGGCATCGGCCTGCTGGTGGCCATTGCCATCGGGAGCATGGTGTCCGGGCTTGGCGTAGCGGCGTTCCGGGAATCCAACGCGCTGCTGGCAGCGGGCATCTCGCTTGTCCTGCCGATCGTCGGCCCTATCCTGATCCTCGTGAAACCGAAGGTCGAGTACGAGGACGACGAGGAGGATGAATACGAATACGAGGAGGCCGAGGCGCCGGAAGGGGCCACCATGACCGACACCGGCGGCGGAGCCGTGGTCGGGATGGTGCCGGAGGCCAAGAAGATGAGCTTCGCGCAAACGGGCCCAAAGAAATCCGGGCTCAAGCCGCAGACCTGGGCACGCGGCGACACGCGGTTCGACCGGTCCTATTTCCAGAACAACTTCCCGAACTATTTCAAGGTGGTTCTCGGCACGGCAGAGCGTGACATGGTGCTGGCCATCAAGACCGGCAAGCGCGAATACGTCGGCCAGCGCATCAAGCGCATCTCGGGGACAGACATACACATGGAACTACTCAACGGCAAGGAGCAGAAAATCTCCTTCAGCGAAATTGGCACGGTTGATTTGCGTGCAAAATAGAAATCCGACCCAGTCACACCACCCGGCCAAGTGCAGCCTGGCCATCCCGTTTTTCCGATGAAACTTCGCACCATACTTTTGTTTGGTTCACCCGGTGCCGGCAAGGGCACGCAGGGGAAGATTCTTGGCAGCATCCCCAGCTACCTTCACATCTCCAGCGGCGACCTCTTTCGCAACCTGGGAGTGCAGAACCCGCTTGGCCAAACTTTCCTCGAGTATGCCGGCCGGGGGCAACTTGTCCCGGATGAGCCCACCATCGGGCTGTTTCGGGACGACATCGAGAACCGCACGCGCAACGGAACATTCCACCCCGAGACCGACACCCTGCTGCTCGACGGCATCCCCCGCAACCCGGCACAGGCCAGGCTTCTCGACGACACCCTCAACGTCGTCGGGGTGCTGAACCTGTTCTGCACGGATCTCGACATCATGGTCGAGCGGCTTCAGGCCCGGGCGCTACGCGAGAACCGGCTCGACGACGCCAACCTCGAAACCATCCGCAACCGGCTCGAAGTGTACGAGGCCGAGACCCGCCCGGTGCTCGACCATTATGGCGACGACCTCGTTCACACCATCGACTCCACCCAGACCCCAGTGCGCGTCCTGCGCGACGTGCTCGAGGTGCTGGCCAAGCTCGAGACGTAACCCCGCCCCACCGCCGTGACCCAGCCGCTGCGTGTTGTTTTCATGGGAACGGCGGACTTCGCCCGCCCCAGCCTCGCCGCGCTCGATGACGCACCCGGCATCGAACTCGTCGCCGTAGTCACCCAGCCCGACCGACCCAAGGGCCGCCAGCTCATCCCCCAGCCGCCGCCGGTCAAGCTCGAGGCCGAGTCACGCCGCCTCCCCGTGCACCAGCCGGAAAGCCTGCGCAGCGACACCCGGTTCCTCGAGCAACTCGCGCCAGGGCTGATCGTCGTCGCCGCCTACGGCCAGATTCTCCCGCAGGCTGTCCTCGACCTCCCGCCGCACGGCTGCCTCAACGTCCACGGCTCGCTGCTTCCGGCTTACCGCGGCGCGGCGCCGATTCAGCGCGCCCTCCTCGACGGCCAGGCCAGGACCGGCGTCACCATCATGCAGATGGACGCCGGCCTCGACACCGGCGCGATGCTCAGCAAAACCGCCACGCCGATCGAGCCAACCGACAACGCTCAGACGCTGCACGACCGCCTGGCCAAGCTCGGCGCCAAACTGCTGCTCGAGACGATTCCTGGCCACGTCTCCGGCGAAATCACGCCCAAACCACAGGATGAATCCCAGGCGACGCACGCCGCCAAGATCACCCGCGACATGGGCCGCATCGACTGGTCACAAACGGCCATGCAGCTTTGGAACCGCGCGCGCGCCTTCACCCCCTGGCCCGGCGTGTTCACCCGACTCGACGGGAAACTGCTCAAGCTGCACGTGATCGAGCCGGTCGAGACTGCCGGTCTCGAGCCGGGCCGCGTTCTCCAAGCGGACGCCGAGGGTATCCTAGTCGGCTGCGGCGACGGGGCGCTCCGCATCACGCGACTGCAAAAAGAGGGAGCCAAACGCCTGGCCGCCGCCGAGTTCCTCGCCGGCACCCCGTTGCCTGCCGGCACACAGCTTGGTTGACAAAAAAGCCGCTTGGCCAAGCGCGGCTTTTAGCGGAATATTGCGGGCATGGAAACGGTTGCCGAAACAACCCTGCCAGACGCCAACGGACGCTTCGGCGAATACGGAGGGCGCTACGTCCCGGAG
>Ga0208275_1000142_pt1 | contig 12557 bp, 12 predicted proteins | sample ETNtaG_FD_185757 | JGI IMG/M metagenome (GOLD analysis project Ga0208275, IMG submission 185757) | Marine microbial and viral communities from oxygen minimum zone, Eastern Pacific Ocean - ETNP201306PF49B (SPAdes) (version 2) | ecosystem: Environmental > Aquatic > Marine > Oceanic ... | reverse complement strand
TAGGAAGCGCCAATCAGCTTGAGCAGTGCGTAATAGCTGACCATGGTCACGAGCATTCTGAAACGCCCTAGCCAACATATTAGGGCTTCCATCAGCACTGATTACGTCGAACCCTTCCTTCAACAAACTAACCGAATGAAATCCCGTACCAGTAGCAACATCAAGAACTGATCGTGCTCCATGTTCACGAAGGATTCGAATATAGAAATCGCCTTCAGCTTCGGCCCTCGCTTTCCAATCAATCAGCCGATCCCATCGGTCGGTGAATTCCTCAACATATTCCTGCTGGTAATGGTCTGTATCACGTACCTGCTCTGGTGCATCCCCAAAGTTTTGTAGATCGTCTTGACATGGTTTTTGCGAATGTTGTGTCAAAGTCATGCAGAATCAAACTTGCCGAAGATTTTCTTGATGCGCCATGTCATTGAGATCGGAAAAGCTCCGAATCAGCTAGAACGGCATTGGCCTGAACAGGGTTGCATTAAGGCTTTTGCAATCCCCAATTTCTTAGTCTAGCGAATGATTCTAGAGATGTCTGCTAATCAAAATCTAACGACATCAAATCAGTTCCCATAACGCCCAAAAAAACCTGCAAATCCCTTAAGCCATAAGCACTTTCAGCTGATGCTTCAATGTAGGCAATGCCAATGACTTCATAGCTGCCTTGGTAAAGCCTGCAACCAGTCATAGTCTCTGAACTGAGTCGATGTCAGACATGACGCCCCAGATCAACATCGACAAACTCTGGAAGGTTTTTGGTGAGCATCCTGAACGTGCACTTGACGACCTTTGTCAAAGCATGGATGCCGAGGAGCTCAATGCTCGAACCGGACTCAAGGCTGCCGTACGCGATGTAACGCTGTCGATTTCTAGCGGCGAGATTTTTGTGGTCATGGGCCTTTCGGGTTCAGGAAAGTCCACGCTGCTACGCATGATCAATGGCCTAATACTCCCAACTGCGGGTGAGGTGACCGTTGAAGGCAAGCCGATCAGTCAGCTGGCAGCTGCGGAGCTGCAAAAGCTTCGCAGTAACAAAATGGCCATGGTTTTTCAATCTTTTGCGCTCTTCCCCCAGCGAACCGCACTCGAGAATGCTGCCTTCGGCCTTGAAGTTGCGGGAGTTCCGCGACAAAAAAGGCTGGAAAAGGCCAGAGAAGCACTTGAGCGTGTTGGTCTTGGTAAGGATCTCGACAGGCTGCCTCAACAACTCTCTGGTGGCATGCAACAGAGAGTTGGCCTAGCCAGAGCACTCGCACTTGATCCTCCAATCCTGCTCATGGATGAGGCCTTCTCTGCTCTTGATCCTCTAATTCGGCGCGAGATGCAAGAACAACTGCTGGAACTTCAGGCCGAAAGCCCCCGCACAATCGTATTTATCTCCCATGATCTAGACGAAGCTGTAAGGCTTGGTGATCGCATCGCCCTGATGAAAGAAGGCAAAGTTCTGCAATGTGGAACACCACGTGAACTGCTCTGCAAACCCGCCAATGAGCAAGTGCGTCATTTCTTCCAAGATGTGGATGCAGCCTCTGTGATCACGGTTGATACCGTTGCCGAATCACCCGCTTGCGTAATTAATCAAGCAGAGCTGCTGCTGCAACAAACTGACCAATACTCAAAAGCTCAGAAAATTGCCTGCATCATTGATGAAAACAATGTCTTCAAAGGTGTGCTTCAGCAGAACGGTGAAATCATCCCTGCAGAGAAAGGACCTGCTCTCACAGCTGAGACAACCATCCGCGATGCCATGGAGCTTGTAGCCAACGCCCCATATCCAATTCCAGTCATTGGATCAGATCAACGCCTCATTGGCGTGATCAGTCCACGTCGACTGTTGCGCTCGATGATCCTGAGATGAAATATGTGATTTGCCAAGTTTTTGCAACTGTGAGCACCGGCCCTGTAGGCGAGGGCATGACCAAAACCGTGGAATGGTTGCTCAATCATGCGCAACCAGTTTTCCTAGTAATTGATCATGCAATTAATGGGCTAGCCGGAGCAATCGAACAGATCCTCACCGTGCCAGCGCCCTGGCTGCTAGCTCCCCTGATCGCCATACTCGCAGCTTGGCGAGTGAGTTTGAGCTTCGCCATTCTCAGTCTTCTTGGCCTGAACCTGGTTTTGTTCATGGGGCTCTGGCAGCCAATGATCTCAACCCTGGCCCTAGTTATTGCAGCCTCAATACTGGCACTACTAATTGGCATCCCGATCGGCATTTTTTCTGCCCGTCGCCAACACATCTGGGCTATTACCCGCCCAGTATTGGATCTGATGCAAACCATGCCGGCATTCGTCTACCTAATCCCGGCAGTGATGTTTTTTGGCACAGGGCGTGTCCCCTCCACTATCGCAACGCTGATCTTCTCAATGCCACCCGTAGTACGCCTGACGTACCTGGGCATACGACAAGTCCCTATCGATCTAATCGAAGCCGGGCGTGCCTTCGGCTGCTCAGAGCGACAGCTGCTCTGGAAAGTGCAACTTCCTAACGCCCTACCAACCTTGATGGCAGGTGTTAATCAAACAATCATGCTCGCTCTATCGATGGTTGTGATCGCATCAATGATTGGTGGTGGAGGCCTAGGTGATGTGGTGCTAAGAGGCATCCAACAACTTGACGTAGGACTTGGCTTCGAGGGGGGGCTCGCCGTGGTAATCCTGGCTGTAATCCTAGATCGACTCACACAAAGCCTGGCTGCCTCAAACTTTTCGAGAAAGTCATTGCCTCAGCGCTTTAAAGCCTTTACTAACCTCTGGACTTCCTCATGAAAATGTCTAACAAGTTGCGAAATCTAAGCCTTGTTATCGCTGGAGTGCTGATGACTGGGTTATCGGGATGTTCGAACGGCAAACCAGATCAATTGCGCATCGGCTGGACCGCCTGGGCTGATGCTGACGTAATAAGCCTTATGGCTGAAAAACTAATCGAAAGCCACTATGAGCAGCCTGTCGAACGAGTTATGGCAGATATCGGTATTCAGTACGACTCCGTCGCTCGCGGGAAGCTCGATTTGATGTTAATGGCATGGCTGCCAAAAACACACGATAAATACTGGCAAAAAGTAAGCGATCGAGTTGTAGATCTTGGCACGATGTACTCAGGCCGCATTGGCTGGGTAGTCCCTGACTATGTGCCAAAACAACGTATTAGCTCCATTAGCGATCTAAGCAACGCAAAAATTGCTAACGACTTCAACAACACAGTGCAAGGGATAGACCCGGGATCAGGGCTGATGCAGGCATCTGAGAAAGCGCTAACTGCCTATGACCTATCGAATCTGAAACTAATTTCAGCAAGTGGTGCGGCGATGACAGCCGTTCTCGATCGAGCAATCCATGACGATCGATGGGTAGTGGTGACTGGTTGGACCCCTCACTGGATGTTTGCCCGCTATAAACTCCGCTTTCTGAAGGATCCCAAGAATGTCTTTGGTGGCCAAGAAGGCATCCATGCCATTGCACGCCTAGGGCTCGACAAAGACCATCCCAAAGTGGTCGCCTTTCTAACCCGCTTCAAGCTGTCCGATAGTCAGCTCGATGCCATGCTATTGGATGCTCAGAACACCTCAACAGAGCAAGCAGTCAACAATTACATTGCCAACAACCGCAAGCAAATCGACTACTGGATGAACGGCAATATTCAAGAGTCGAAAGATGGAAAAGCCAAACCATAACCACCCGCTCAGCTCTTGACCTGGTTAATAAGTTGACTTCACTCAGGCATTATCTGACATCAAAGAGCTTTCAAGACCAAAGCGAATCGCTTCAGCCGCCTTTTCTTCAAAACTAAGCACCACCAGATCAACGCCAGCTTCCTGAGGATGCCAGGCATTCTCAGGAGCAGCCTCAAACCAACTGCTAATCCTGGGACCAACCATCTGCACCTGAAGAGGTAAAGCTTTGCCAGGCAGCCATAAGCGACCTTTTAGACGCAAAACCTGATGTTTTGCTGCCAACTTAGGCAGAAGTGCTTCAACCTCAGCCCGATCAACAGAAGCTTCAAAACGTACAGTGCCACTCACCATCTCCACATGGGTGTGGTCATGATGATGATCGACTCCGTGGTGATCGCCATAAGTAAAGTCATCGTCGACATCTCGCTGGTCATTATGTTGAGCAGAATTATTGTCGGGGTGGCTATCGACTACAGCGCTTAGGCCTAACACCACAGCCGGATCAACCAGGCCATGACTGATTGGCATCATTGTCGTGCCAGGGCGTACCTTTTCGATAAGTTCAGTTTTGAGTTTCTCGAGGTCGTCACTGGAGACAACATCCGCTCGACTGATTAACACCAAATCAGCAGCCTCCAACTGGTCAGTGAACAACTCCTCAACAGCACTGAGATGATCAAGGCTGGGATCTTCCTGGCGCTGTCGTTCCAGCGCAGCAGGATCACCTACAGGGCTACCCGCTGCTAGGGCTTCACCATCAACGACGGTGACAACGCCATTCACATAGACCCGAGTGCGTACAGCCGGCCAATCGAGTGCCTTCAACAGTGGTCGCGGAAGAGCCAGGCCACTAGTTTCAACGACTATCCCATCGAGTTGATCCGCCCGGCCTAGCAAGATCTCCATAGTGGGTAAAAAGTCCTCCTGCACCGTGCAGCAAAGACAACCGTTATTGAGCTCTACAAGTCGGCCATCCAACTCCTCTTCCGGACAAAAGCCACAGCTACGGATTAAATCACCATCGAGGCCCACAGTGCCAAATTCATTGACCATGACCGCCAAACGCTGGCCCCCTTGAGTTAGTAAATGGCGCAGCAGGGTGGTCTTGCCGGCTCCTAAGAAACCAGTCAAAACAGTTACGGGTAAACGTTTTGGAATCAAGTCAGGACAACGCAAGTGGGGTATCAGGAACGGCAGCCAAGGCTGTCGCGAGTGCTCAAACCACTAACGGCATTGGTGCCCTCTGCTCTGGCACATAGTTCTTTCTGCTGACGTAGATCGAGCACTGCATTGCTGAAATCAGCGCCATCGATAAGTGCATCCTTAAATCGACTCTGCATCAACATGGCGTTGGTGAAGTTAGCGCCCCTAAGATCTGCTCGATCAAAAATAGATGCAAAAGCCACTACATTTTCAAGATCAGCCCCCTGCAGATTCGCCTCTTGCAGCTGGCTGCTGTTAAACACGGCGCCACGCAGATCGGCCCCACTAAGGTCCACACCATTAAGGTCGACCTTAAGGAAGTCCTGCTCCTTAAGATCGAATCCATGCATGTCCATGGGAAGATCCTGGTTGATTTGTTTAACCCGCAGTTCCGGAGCAGTGATTGCCATCACCGGAGAATCTGCCCAACCAAACACAAAGATTAAAAGGCATACCAGTAACAGCACTCGAAAACGGTTCCAGCAGCAGGAATAAAAATGCATAGAAGAAAAAAAGGACAATAAGCCAGTAGTTTGAGCAGCCACGTTATGGCAATTGCCAACCCAGGCACACTTCATGCCAATGACCCTAAGGGTGGTGGTGCCACCACATCCACTGATCGCCCACTGGCTCACGGTGCTCCGCAACGCCGGCACTCCACCTGCTATCTATGCCACCGGCATGGAAGAACTTGGACGATGGCTTACCTATGAAGCACTGCGAGATTGGTTGCCCCACCGCCGTGAAAAGGTAACCACACTCCAGGCAGAGACGGAAGGAACCGTGGTCGAGTCCAGCGTACCGTTACTGGCACTTCCACTGCTCCCCGGAGGGCTTGAACTCTGGCAAGGTGCCCGACAGGTATTACCTAGCTGCCAACTATGCCTTGAAGGGGTGCCAGATGACATCGAAAGCAATGCCGGAATGATTATCTATGTTGATCAGATAGCCAGTGGAGAACGCCTACTAAGCATCCTTAGGCTTCTGCAGCAACAAGAAGTAGAAGCCCGCAGACTTCGTGTAATCACTGCCTTAGCATCTAGTCCAGGCCTAAAGCTACTCGGTGAAACAGTCCCAGACATCACCATTCACAGCGCCTGCATCGATCCCGAACTCACAGAAAATGGCGAGATCAGCCCAGGCATAGGCAACCCGGCCTTGCGCCTTAACCTTAGATAACTAGCCATATAGTTAACAATATTTATGTAAATAGCACTTCAACGACTTGCAAAGTATACCCATTTTAGCAAGTATTTTTAGACCCTTCGACTTATACATTAAATCACAATATAGCGCTATCAATGGAACACTCCCCACTAGAGCTGGCCTAGTTGGGAGATATTAATTAGCGCAAGCAAAATCATTAGATTGATAGCTATCACCACCGACCTTGACCATCAGGTCAAACATATAACATTATGGTTGACAAGAGAATTTACAAGAAACAAAACCTATTTACATCCATTGTTCAAGCTGTGTGTATTTGTAACACATTTAGCGAAGGAATAAAGCGGTGACAACATTCTATTGGCCTAATGCAGAAGGTAATCAGACTGAGGAAGGATTGCCAATGTTTGCCAGCACCCAAAAAGCTATTGCCAAGGCCTATGAACTATCTCAGCTAAAAGACTCTGTTGAAGCACTTCTCAAATCACTCAGCAAAGAGATCCTGATGATCTTTATAAATAGCTCTGCCGACACAAGAGCCAGAATCACTGAGGATAGATTAATAAGCCAGCCGATCACAAAAAACGGCAAAAGAAGAATGGATGAGATCTCACTCTGAAGAGAGCTGATAATGACATCAATGGCCGCATCGACCATCGAGAACAAGGCAGCGACAAACATAAGTATTCCTGCCCTAAAAGCATCGATAGATGAATTGTTCCCCAACCTCATAAGCAATTGGGATGTCTTCATCTGAAAGCTAGCTACTAAGGCAAACACCGCAAAAATAGTGATGCTGGCTAATTGCTGCAGGACAAACATCTCTCGGGCCTCGACCAGCAAATAAACGAGTCCTAGAATCCATACCAGCGGGCGAAGGATTGTGATGAATACACGTATCAGCAGATTCAAGCCTCTAGTCTGTCTGACCACAAAGAACATCTCTATCGAGCACTCATAATGGCAAGCAAAGCAATAGCTGCAATCTCAGCGTCGCTGAGTACTAAAAGAAGGCATGCCAGTTCGGCCCAATAAAGGAGCAATGACGATTAACCGTTTTTAAGCTCTGATGAGAAAATTCGTTAAGGCGCAAACTGCCGTAGTTGAGGTTATTGATGAGCACACGCGTTCATCTGTATTAATTGTTAGTTCAACCATCAACGAAAAAAGATCAACACAACTCTGCTACCGCGAACTAGTATTTAAAGATCGAGCCAGTATTTATGGGCCAGCATCGTGAGCCAGCTACCGGCACCCTCACCTCACTAATCAGCGGGGCCATTTTAGGCGCTGCAGGACTTGCATGGTGGCTTATCTCTGAAGCTGAGCGAAGACAACGCAGCCGCCAACAGAGAGCAATGCTGCATGCCCCTCGCATGCAGGACGGATCAGAAGCTCTGGAGTCCTTCTCTGATACTGAGAACAAAGGCCAACACCTCGAGCACCGTGTTGAAGAGCTCAACGCAGCCATTGCAGATGTGCGTAGACAGCTTGAAGATCTAGGAGCTCGGACCTAGGGAGTCGGTAAGTTGGCGGCTGCGTCCTCAAGTCGCCACCATGCTTAGATCCACCGCCATTACCCAGGGGATCCAGCGCTCTCCTAACCGAGCCATGCTGAGAGCGGTGGGTTTTGGTGATGGGGATTTCAACAAACCGATCATTGGCATAGCCAATGGCTACAGCACGATCACACCATGCAATATCGGTCTCAATGACCTAGCTCGTCGGTCAGAAGAGGCAGCGCGTCAGGCCGGCGCCATGCCTCAGATGTTTGGCACCATCACTGTTAGCGATGGCATATCAATGGGCACCGAAGGGATGAAGTATTCGCTTGTTAGCCGGGAGGTAATTGCCGATGCAATCGAAACAGCCTGCAATGGCCAAAGCATGGATGGAGTACTAGCTATAGGTGGCTGCGACAAAAACATGCCGGGCGCCATGATCGCCATGGCTCGGATGAACATCCCAGCAGTATTTGTCTATGGCGGCACGATCAAACCGGGAAAATTAGCTGGCAGCGACCTTACGGTGGTGAGCGCCTTTGAAGCAGTCGGCCAGCATGCCAGCGGCAAGATCAACGAAGAGCAGCTAACCGCTATCGAGAAGAACGCCTGCCCAGGAGCAGGCAGCTGTGGTGGCATGTTCACTGCCAACACGATGTCAGCTGTGATTGAAACATTGGGTTTAAGTCTCCCTCACAGCTCAACAATGGCGGCAGAGGATGAAGAAAAAGCGAACAACGCAGCACGCAGTGCTGAAGTTCTTGTAGATGCCATTAAGGCAAACATCCGTCCCCTCGACCTACTAACCAAGGAGGCATTTGAAAACGCCATCAGCGTAATCATGGCTGTAGGTGGCTCTACCAATGCAGTTCTACATCTGCTGGCCATTGCTCGCACCGCAGGTATAGATCTTTGCATCGACGACTTTGAGCGCATCCGCGAGCAAGTACCTGTGATTTGTGATCTAAAACCCAGCGGCCGCTACGTGACTGTTGATCTGCACAAAGCTGGCGGCATTCCACAAGTAATGAAACTCTTACTAGAGGCAGGCCTACTCAATGGCGAGTGCCGCAATGTGGAAGGCAAAACCATCAGCGAGTTACTCAAGGATGTGCCATCAGAACCTTCGAGAGAACAAGATGTGATCCGGCCACTATCAAATCCTCTATATGCAAAGGGGCACCTAGCAATCCTCAAAGGGAATCTGGCCAGCGAAGGTGGTGTTGCCAAGATCAGCGGCGTAAAAACACCTGTGCTCACAGGTCCAGCCAAGGTCTTTGAAAGTGAAGAAGCATGCCTTGCCGCCATCCTCGACAACAAAGTAAAGGCTGGAGATGTAGTTGTCGTGCGCTATGAGGGTCCTGTTGGCGGTCCTGGTATGCGCGAAATGCTTGCACCAACAGCCGCTATCGTCGGCGAAGATCTCGGTGACAAGGTGGCCCTAATAACCGATGGGCGCTTTAGCGGAGGCACCTACGGTCTAGTGGTTGGACACGTAGCACCAGAAGCGGCAGTAGGCGGCACAATCGCTCTTGTGCAAGAAGGCGACAGCATCACCGTAGATGCCGAACAGCGACTGCTTCAACTGAACATTGACGACGCTGAATTAGAACGTCGCCGTATCGCATGGGTGAAGCCACAACCGCGCTATACAACCGGCATCCTCGGCAAATATGCACGTCTGGTAAGTAGTTCGAGCAATGGTGCTCTCACCGACCAGCCTTAAACAAAATCAGCTAGCTCTGCTGAGGCAATGCCAACAATGCTCGCAACCTGCGGGCAAAAGACTCCAATGGGGCTCCGTCCTCAGGGGGCTGACAGCGCTGACCACTTCTGCCATCCATCCATACAGGATGCTGACCTTGCCAAAGCATTGGGCTATCAGGCTGATCACACCGACTCAACATCAGGTTTAGGTCCTTGCCGCTGCGGTAGATCTCAAGCTCAAGGTCATGTTCTGGATGCCTATCACCATCACGATTTCGACACTCAATGCGAACAGTGAGATCAACTGCTCCAGCAGCGATTAATTCCAAAAAAGATTCGGCTTCCTGATCGACATCAGCAATATCGATGAGCACAACAGCATGAAGCCAGGGCTTCAAACAAACATCAGCCGCTGAGGCCACGAGAACCGACAAATTCTGCGGTGCCTGTTGAATGTCATTTCCTGGCAAGAATCTCAGCTCAATTAAGGACACAAAGAAAATTCAGGACAATCACGAAGGAAAACTTGATTTTGGGATCTAAGTCTATCGCCAAGGCGTATTAATACTCTATTCCCTATGAATGAGAACATAAGTTTTATCAGATAAGCAGATCTAATTACAGGAACTACGCTGGTAATCAGAAGCGTGTGGTCAAATAGGAAATCATAGAAATTCTACATTGAATTAGTGAACTACTCAGATAGAGCGAACTAGGAATCGTATCGGCCAAGAATAATTTCCTCGTTTCAACTCTCCTGGTTAACCAAACGCAGAATAGTCCAACTATTACAGGCAGCTGTTCAAAACAACCAGGCGTAGAAAATACTTTTAAATGGACAATCAGCGCAGATATCCTTAACGCTGATTCTTAACCAGCTACTCAGCAGTCATGGAACCTGGCTGGTACAGGTGATAAGTCAACAGGCTGGTGGCTGATGTCAGCTTTAAAGATACTTTCTCTAGCGCGTTGACATAAAAAAAGCTCCGACTTGCGGAGCTCAAGAAAAGCATTGAGTGGAATTATTCCCAACAACTACTTGGTGTAATGGATGCCTCGATAATTCATCTCAGGATGAAGATCGCGCCTGGCCGATGTTCTACATGTGTTGTAGTGCTCATGGCGATAGGTCAACTCAACGCACTTTGATTGAGTAGCTGGCTCCTTGTGCTGGACATAGTCATGTCCGCGATAGAGAAGTGTGCTCATAATTCAGAGTCCGATTAGCGGCCCAAGTCCCCGTTCCATGGCTTGGGTCGAACTGCGCCTCACTTTGTAGCGAGGTGAACGTTTTGTAGCGGTTGCTACAGAAGTATCCTGCATCTAAATAGGGACGATGTCATCCAATTCGACATAAACCTTTCTTTTTTGAGACAAAGATCGTCGCTAACTACCTAGGTAGGAATACGGACAGAAAGAACCACCAACCTCTCTTGCAGAGTGGGACTTAGTAATTCAAGTGATTGATCGAATCAAGGACGAGGTCTATAAACACCTAAAGATACCTTCGATCTTTCACTGTTCATGCCGCTTTAGGCACATCTTGCAGGGGTAGCAGTAAGCAGTGTTCTGCCAGCATTGCAATACAAGCAGAACACTACGGTTTTAGTGAGTTCTCAGGCTGCAGCAACTCCCAATTTGTTTCGCCAACCGGGATAAAGAGCATCGGCGTCCTGTGGGAATGATTCAAAAGCGCGGGCAAACTCTCGGTGATCGCAGGCCCAATCGATGGGGTCAGCTCCAGCAACCCAACACTCGTAGGCCTGGCGCAGTGAGATGGCACCGGCTGCCGGACTATCGAGGTGCCCGTAACTCCCGCCTCCTGCGGTATTGATCAGATTGCCATGACCCAGGTTGTTGAGAAATCCTGGCAGGCGCAGCGCGTTCATGCCGCCTGAGATTATTGGTGTTGTCGGCTTCATTCCAAGCCATTCCTGGTGGTAGGCCGGGCCGGTATAGCTATCGCGCTCGATGATGTAAGCAATGGCACGGTCGTCACGCTCACCCTCCATCTTGCCGTAGCCCATGGTGCCGACGTGAATACCGGAAGCACCCTGTAGCCGCGACATTTTGGCCAGCACGTAACCGGTGTAACCGCGCTTAGCGGAAGGCGAGGTGATCGCGCCGTGTCCGGCACGATGGTAATGCAAGTACTGATTAGGGAACCAGCGCCGGGCAGTGGTAACCATGCCTGGTCCACCGACATAACCGTCAACTAGAAAGGCGCAATGTGTGGCGAACTCACCGAACTCTCCGAGGATATATTCGCCACGAGCAACCATCTCGTCGTGGGAATCCGCGGTGATATTGGCAGAGAACAATTTAGCGGTGCCAGTTTCATCCTGTGCGCGCCTCATGGCGTCTACCACTAAAGGGATGACCTCTTTCATTGGGGCAAAAGTCTGATTGCCTTGGGGCTCATCATTTTTGATGAAATCTCCACCCAACCAAAACTGATAGGCGGCCTCGGCAAACGGCTGTGGTCGCAAACCCAGTTTGGGCTTGATTATGGTGCCAGCGATGTACCCCCCATCAACGACCGGCCGGCCCAGGACACGCCATAGATCGGAAATATCCTTTGCCGGTCCATCGAACAATTGGACCGCTTTTGGTGGTACGAAAAAGTCGTACATCTTGGCGTGCTCGATATCTCCCATGCCCTGGTTATTGCCAATCGTCAGGGTCAAGAAAGATACGAGCATCATCTTGCCGTCGGTCATATTGCGGTCAAATAGTTCCAGTGGATAGGCGATGCGCATATCCTCGCTGGCTTCATCGATGCTGTAGACGATTGCATCGAAGCGTTTAGTGAAATCGTCAGTGGTACAGACTTCTACGTTGGTACCGGTAGAGGATTCAGCGGCGAAGTGGGCGGCACCCTCAAGGTAGCCGGTGCCTGACTTGGGCTTCATCCGATAGGCACAGAGGATGTGTCGACCTTCATTGATGAGGGTCTGCTCATCGAGGTTGAGGTCGGCGTACCGACTGGATTGATTTAAAGCCACTACTTTTTACTCCAAGGGTTACCCCGGCCTGACAGCATCTCGGGTCTGTCCCTGAGCGCAGCCGAATCGAGGGCATGTTGCTAAGGAAGCGAACCATAAACCTGAGTGAAATAGTCGGATAGTGACATATAAGATAAAGATCTAAATGTGAGAAAATACTTATATGTATTTTCAAAAAAAGTGTCGATGCAGGGCAAAGCGAAAATATCGCCGGTTTTCCTGACTCCAGGATCCAGATCACGCCAGCGTTTCTTAGCGAGCGATGACTAGGCCATTTTTCAATAGTTTCGCGCTAGCGG
>Ga0208275_1000135_pt1 | contig 13120 bp, 10 predicted proteins | sample ETNtaG_FD_185757 | JGI IMG/M metagenome (GOLD analysis project Ga0208275, IMG submission 185757) | Marine microbial and viral communities from oxygen minimum zone, Eastern Pacific Ocean - ETNP201306PF49B (SPAdes) (version 2) | ecosystem: Environmental > Aquatic > Marine > Oceanic ... | reverse complement strand
TACAGCTTCTACCTGAAGCATTTTTGGACCACTCCTCACTAAATTGGCAACAAGTATAATAGTCATGAAAGTTAATGCAGCTGTTTAGTTGTGACTCTATGAGCTTAAAAGTATCCTATATTCATTAACAGACGTATCAGTAGAGAAATAGAAGGTCATGTGTAAAGTTAAAATGATCAAAGATTGTACGGATTGGAAAGATTATCCTGGAATTAAGGATGTATGTTAGATATTGTTAATGGGGAATCCAATGGAGAAATAGATTGCGGATCCTACCAAATTATTGTTTTTCGTTGAGTATATGAAGCAGGAGGAGAAGGCTGCTGCATTAAAATTGAGGACTGGTAAGCCTATCCCGACCGGATTGGAGACTAATAGGACAGATTTTGGAACCCAGTGACATGTATTAGTCAGAAGCAAGGAACGTCACGCCTCGCTTCATTTAAATGACTTCGACTGCTCTGACGGCCGGTTCCGAGTTATATCTCCAAAGCATCTCCATTAAGTTCCTTATGAGCAGCAAGAACTTCTGAAGCATCAGCTCTAATAGTTGCCTCTCTGCTTTCGCTCGGTTCTGTTTATCATCATCCTCCATACTTCTGTTGCCAGCGCGCTGCTCCTCATTCAGGAATTCCATTGTAGTCTAGCCCGTGTTGCTTATGAATTTGATCATTTTAAAATTTATTTTGTTTGTTTTATGAATTATAATAGCTTATTAAATTTTATTTTGTTAGTTTAATCAATTATAATAGCTTTTTAAATTTTATTTTGTTTGTTTAATCAATTATAATATTTAAGTGGTCTTTTAAATTTTATTTTATAAAACAATTTCAATTTGATCAATATTTTAAAGTTTAATTCTGGTGTAGAAATGGATTAGGAAAACAAGGATTTGGAAATCAGCAAAGACGTGGAAATGGATGCTTAAGATACTAGTCTCCAGGACGGCAATGTAGCAAAGTCTCAGGAAAATTAATAGTTAAGTTCTCAGACTATTACTGTTGAAAACTCTCAGAAAACATAAAATGAATTACATTAATCATCCTAGTAAGAACGATTAAAGTGTTAATAATTGTAAAATACTATTTTCTGTGAAGAATTCTAAAATGTAGGAAAGAAAGAAATTGGTTATAGTGATAAGGAATTAAACATTAGGAAAACAAATGTATAGTAGGTGATAGATTACTAAAAGCAAAAGGGCTTACAGCGCTACTAAGAGCTGGATAGAGAAGTTAATAATGAATAGTAGATGTAACAAGTCTAAGCTTAAATTTAGTAAGATATAGAAAATTCAGAAAATGACAGTGGAAGCTAGTAATACATCTCGAGTGATGTATCAAATTGTAGTGATGATTTAGAAATTAAAAAAAAATCAGTCTTGGAAAAGTTGAAGAAGATATAAGAAGGTGTATAAATAAAAGATCCTTTACCTATATATCTCAATAGATAAATAACCAAGATGAAGATGCAGAGATCAGAATTAAAAACTTTCGTATTTAATTCAGACGTCTTAAGGAAATTTAGAGACTCACTATAATAAATCGATTAGGAATTGTACGATCAGGCAAATAAAAACACCGTGTAATTCAAAAGTACCAATTCTTACAACATTGATAAAGGAGTATTAAAGAAGATTAGACTTTACGAGACTATAATTCAGAGAAAAAATAAAATTGATAAGAAGGGAAGACCAATTTATAAGCCAAAAGAGTATGGCTGCATCTGCAAGCTCTGTGGTTATTACTACTTGAGCTCAATCGCGAAGATTCATAAAAGTAGATGCGTTAAAAAGCTAAAGAATTTCATTGAGATGTGCTGGGATGAAGAACAAGCTTAAAGGTTAATCAGATGGTGCCATTCAGAGTTTGAACTTCACAAGGATGACTTGAACTGGGATGGTAATACGAAGTAAGGCTTTATCATACCATATTGCTCGAACCTGTACAAATTCTTCGAAAACCCGATCGATTTCTTCATCGGAATTTGGCAACCGATAAAATGGAAAGAAGGTCACATGTTTAGAGAATTAGAAAAGAGTCAGAATGTTAAAGATCCCGAACAATAAATTAATACTCTTCAGTAAAAATTAGCTTCAAAGTACAGCAATAAAAAGAAAACTGTTTTTTAAAAAGATAAGTTGAATTCAGAATATCAGACCTATCTGAATTCTAATTTGATGTCTGGATAAAATGATACCACAATGGAATAGTTCTTAGCCTTGAATAGATAAAAGGGCGATCTCTTCATACCTTTCCTAGGCTTCAATCTGTGCTTATGCAACTACAACGGGACCTTGACAGATGTAAACTCTGCCTTGATTCTCCTCAGATCTCTCTAAGATAAACCGCCGAACCGCTCTTCATATAGTCCTACCTAGAGAGTACTTAGGTAACTAAAAAATTCGGACCCATTTTTCGAGGTGACCGAGGACAAGACCAACAATGAAAACAATGACGGTGGAAATAACCTGATCATATACAAGTCCTATAAAAATATCCCTCCAGAATACATGGAATGTTTAGCTAATGCTGCAGAAATTTTTTAGACTATAAAAGTTGTCGGCAATTACTTGGACCATTCTTCTCTGGACGAAGTGAGTTCTGGCGAATATGAACAATCAAAATGCCAGGCTGCTAATATCATTAATTAGTATGATATGAATGATAATCTTATCAGGATGATCAAAAGACATGTAAATTTTCATAAGCGGTAATACAAATATGCCTGTAATAGCACTCAACAAAGAATTTTGAGGAGTAATGCTTTGTATAATAAACCTAAAAAAAATAATTTGATGAAAGATCTGGACTAAGATGTTAATGAGGCAAGAGAATAGAAAAATAAATATCGGGATAAAGATCAATAAATTGACATTAATGAGTTCAGCGCCCAGGTTCGCAAGCCTAACAAAACAGAGCAATAAAACAAACTTTCTGTGCTCACTGGCGAACGAAATAAATTGGATCAGCGATAGAATCGCAAAGATGATAAGAAATAAAGCAGTGAAGACTCTGATTTAGAATACTGCCAAAGGTGCAGAAAAAGGTTCTAGATATGCACATGCAGAACTTTCGATGAGAAATATGACGGCCAGGTGTGCCCAACCTGCCATCATATATTGTTTTACTGTTACTGCACAAATTTCTAAAAGAGGTACAGGAGTGATTTATTCAAATAAATAATGATTCCGAAGAAGAAGTCGTCTAAGAATCAGCGAAAGCGTTAGAATTATAGGTATAACTAGGTCTCTGTCAAGGAAAAGAAAATTATCTATAACGGATTATTAGACGATTACAAAAAGAAGTTTGATGTAGCACAGCAGATTCGCTCAGCGTCTAAAAACAGAAGCTCTGATGAAGAAATAGATTGGATATCTACCGAACAGTCCGTGGACGCTGAATTGTACCAGGAGGACGAGAAAATGATGCTTTATGAAGAGGAAAAGGCTAGATAGAAAAAGTTTATGCGATAACAAATTAAGGATTAATAGAAAAGGTCTTAGCAAAATAAATAAAAATATTAAAAATATAATAAAACTAATGAAAAAAGAATCAAGAAACATAAAGAAAGATATGCAAAGAATAGAGAGGATTCATCAATGGAAATTAGCGAAAGGAGTAAGGCCGAGGCCGACCAGCCCATGAAAAGTAAAAGCTCCTCCTCTAACAAGACCTTCAGAAAAAGCGAATCGAATTCCTCTTAAATGTCAAAAGCATCTGCCGAGTTCAACAATTCAAGGCTGACTTATTTGTCGGGGTCTAGCAGTATTAGCCAACGAAGCAATAGAGAGGATTAAGAAGATTATCTTAAGGATCTAGATGTTCCGCTTGATGATACTTCAAAGTTGCTAATGAAAAAGAAGGATATAGAGACTAGTATTAATGATGACGCTAAAAATCTTCCGCTCAATGTAAGAATCCTTTCCATGGCCAACGATCAGATCTTCTAAAGAGTCATTAACAAGCTAAAGGCCCATGGCAAGAAGAAGAATGTAGATCATTACTTATGGTATGTCTTCATGACTGATAGAATGGGAACCAATGACAAGCTTAAGACACAGCTGGCCGACGATATTGAGCGGGACATTTGGTTATAGAACCACCCAAAGTCATGGAGGAAAATGTTGATGCAGTTTGCTGAATTAATGTAAAAGAACTAAAGATCAAATGTTATTCCTTTAAATGACGTAGGCCGCGTGAATAAATTTATTGAATAATGGAAAAAATATTTGCGTGAAACAGAAAATAGAACACCAAGATGGTTTGGGAAAACACTAGAAGAAATTGAGAATTACATGAAAACTAATGGCTTGCATTAAATGGATCGGAACTCTTTGTAAAATAAAAGTAATTTTAAGAATCAATATAAATTAGATTGGAAAGAAGATGCATAGTAATTCTTGGATTAGTTCATAATGTAATAAGATCCCAGAAATTAGAAATAATCAAATCTGGTCAAGAGGATACATTCTAGTGAAGAAGGAGATGAAGAAGGAGGTTTGATGACTCCCTCTAAAAAACAAAAAATAAATGATTAATCTGATTATAATGATGATTAACAATTCTAAAAGAATTAAAAAGAAGTCTCCTAGGGGATAAAACCATCAAAATAGACAGACTAAAAGGATAATAATATTCAGTATATTAATTCCAAAGTCAAGAATGATGAAGACAACAAACAAGAAAATCAAGTAGCTCTCGAATAATTTTCTTATGATTAGATTTTTAGCGAAGATGTTGGAATTTAGTATATAGATTCAAATGGCTAATTACAGTAAGTAAATCAATATTAAATCAATATTGGACAGTTAATGCTGAGCTATAATGAGGATGTTGAGTTAACCGTTGGGCGCATTACGAATTAATATCCATACCCACAAATATTCAATTAAATGTTTAAAGAACTAATATGTAATAGAGCCACCGATTATTAGTTTTTTAACGCGCTATTGATGAAATTGTTTCCAGGCGAAAAGAATTAAGTTCGTTTTAGGAATAATGGGAAATTTATATTCTTAGATAACATAAAACTATAACAAATTTTGGAAAATAGAGAAGAAATTGATAGTATGAATTAATAATAAAGAGAAGTATTATTAAAAAATGTCTTTTAAGAAAATGTTCCGACCAATAGTGATATTGTCTTCATCCCTTTGTTTAACAATGGAAACCATTGGAACTTGGTGGTATGTTATCAAGATTAATTCTATGTCTTCGACTCACACTAGATTTTAAGAAAATCAAAATCATCATTAGGTGAAGTTTTAGATAGAGTAAATATTTATAACAAATTAACCACAGGTTAATATCTCAGCTAACAATAATAAACGGTAATTGGACGAGATAATTACGTGCAGATACCTAACCAGGATAGGAACTTAAATTTATGTGCTTTTCACTGCGTGCTAATTGCTATAATTATCAAAGAAAAGGTAATTGAGTAATTTGAAAAAAATGGTTAAGCTTAAGATATTAAAATTGGGAGATTAGATTACAAAACTGCGACTAAGTATGAAGCTTTAAAATTAAAGGATTGGTTAATCAAATTAATCTTAAAAAATAGTGCCTTCAACAATGCAGTTTTTTGGAATTAAATCAAGCGTGAACCACATAAAGGATCTTCTGAAAATAAATAAAATGATAAGAAAGATTAATTAGAAGAAAAGGATAATTTTGAAGTTCCTGATTAATCCAGTGATAGTTCCAGCTAGAACGACTCCTCGGACCAGAAGAAGTACAAATTAATTTCTAATTAATTTGAGAAGGTCAACCAGAACACCCCCTTTATTGAAGATGATTTGTTGAAATTTCTAACCGGCAATTATGAAATTTATTTAAAGTAAGACAATCTCAATAAAGAAATCTAGAAAAGGGTATTGGAATCAACGGTCAAATACATTGAAGTGAATATCAGACAGGTTCACTCTTCATACAAGCAATTATAATATCAAAAAGGTTGTGAGTAAGAAGAGCTTGGTGAAAGGAGACTGTTGGATGACAATGCTAATCTTGAGATTTTTTTCCGGGTTGCTGAGTATGATAGTAATAAATAATTGATCTACTTCTGCGATCTTGGTTAAAATGTACTGACAAAATCATCTTCTTACTAGATCGCTTTCATTTACGAACAAATCATGTAGGAGAGGATCTTGTAAAAATAAGAGAAAGAATGTTTCTATGGAGAGGAGAAGATATTCCGGTCTACTACTGATTGGGAAATAGAATTCTAAAAGTTTTAAGCTGCCCACCCGAAAGTTGACGAAACGATCGTCTAAAACATCAAGAAATTCCCCAAGCTGATATAGCGATTAACGGAGTACAGGCAGCAATTTAAAGACGGAAAGAACTACCAAGAATTCCAAAAAAAGCTCTTAGAAAAGTAGGATTGTCAGTAAATTACTCAAAGTCATACATAGTTGATTGACAATCATCAGGATACTTAAAAGATTAATTCATAGAATAATGTAATTAACAGTAGCAATGATGTGATTGGCAGGGTATAGTAGGAGTGCAAGTAACACTTAGAATCCATGATCTAAACCATAAAGGAAGGAAAAGAGGATGTTGATTAACAACAGGAGGAGGAAGATAACGACGAAATCCAGGTTGCTGATTTAAAAAATTTAGAGTTTGATTAATACGAGCGAGTTATTAATTCTATGAATATCTACCTCGAAAAGATGAAATTAACTTACAATCAGGAAAACATAAAGATCGAGCTTAGCCACTTGCAGTAAGCTTTAGGATGTGACTTAAAAAGGAAACCTTCACAAAAGAGGATCTTATCTGCGAAACAATCCTAGGCCGCCTACCTTAAGATCCAGGAAGCCACCAACTGCTCCTTCATGTTTCCGGAGGATCTTAATATTCTGTTGGAGAAGATGATAATGCTATTCTCTAAATGGATTTCTAAAGCAAGATCTCAGAATAATGAAATCCGAAAACTCCAGAGAAAGGCAAAAGACTAACCTGATTCAAAAGAAGGGTGGCTAGAAAGACAAAAGTTACTATACTAGGTTGTCTATCATAGGAGGATCAGAGATCATGATTACAAACCTAACCTAAAGGGGACATCAACCGATGCACAGATTGATTAAGAGTTGCAAATCATTATCGATTGGAAACCGAAGACAAAGCTAAAAAAGCTTAAAGATGAATCTGATATAGTTGCATTGGTGCGACACGTATTCGAGTCATTGTATATTTCTCGCAAGATCGGCTAATACCCGGAGAAGATGTACATCGACACAATATCCTTCCTGCTGGATGACTTCATGAATGAACAGCCGGAGTTCGTGACGAAATTAATCAACAACTATTATATGTTGTGCGAACCAGCAGAAAGTGCCAAGGCGAAGGAAATTTAAGGATTAATCGATTAGATGTTGGCTGTATAACCTGACATAAATAATCCTCCGCAGCTCTCTAAATTGCCTAAATTGTCTTTGGAGACATTACAAGTCCTCTGGAAAAATGTTGTTGGTTCCTTTTAGGAATTATCAGCAGAGGACGAGAATAGACACTAGTGCATCATTTGTAAAATCAATATAGAACAAATTGATGGTGACTATAATTTAGGGGAGGCGATACCTACTTATCTGGACCTTAGATTTGTTTATATTGACGGTCGTTTTAAGGTTGTTCACTATACGTGCATTAAGAAGGAAAACCTCCGTTCTAAAAAAGGAAGTGATGCCTAATATCAAGACAAAAATACTGGCCTCCTGCACTTGGTCCGCCCAGAAAATTCTTTGAATATTATTTAAAACATGAAGATGAAAATAATGCTTTAATTAATCCGGTTCAAAGAAGAAATTGATTTTGAGATTGTTGAACCCAGCTCGATTGAAGAGAAGTATGACCAGAGAAAGCTTTAAAATAATAAAAACAAAAAGATCACTTAATTACTCAAATATAAATTGGTTAGTAAAATCGATGAAGTTCTTGGGAAAAAAATCAGTGAATAATTAGATAGTTTAGATGTTGGGATGTGCGTAGTTGATAAAGAAAGAAAAGAATACAGGGAAAGACTGATTACTCAAGTAATGGATACGCTTCATAATTTTTAGAATGCATTGAATTGCGATGATGTCCTGCTGAAGAAGATGGCAATAGAGCATATAGAAATGACAAAACTGGACTTGCCGAGCTGCTTATTCTAGCTTGCATAAGCCAATAATAAAATCTTCAAGTAACTTCCTTTGCCTTAATTAGCTTTAACAATTGACGACAAGGTAGATGTTTAGAATTTTTATTGTAAACTTTGCAATAACGTCAGGAATTTCAGAGTCAACATGGATAAATAAATAACATCATTCACTGTAAATAAAGAGGAGTGCTGGGATTGTATTTGGAGCAAGTAAAATAGACAGCCAATATTTAACATTTTTGATGAATAAGTATGGTCATAATCTTAAGAAGAAAATGTTTAGGAATAATAAAATAACTCTAAATTTAGATTTCATTAGACTAATTAAATATTAGTTGATGTGGGAGTTTAGAAATAAAAGAATGAATTGCTGAATCAATAACTGATGGATTATGCAAATTAAAACGAAGATTAAAATCTGGCGGGGGATGCAAATATGTAGGCCGACAACCAAGTGGAAAATATTGATGCACCCGGAGACCAGGAAATGGATCACAATGATTAGAATAATAATGGAAAAGATGTATCCAGAGAGGAGGGATAATTCTCCGGTGCGCTCGATAATGTGGACGAATAAATGAACAACTAAAATGCGGAAGGCAACAGAGATAATCAATAAGATGACCAAACAATGCAAGAGGATGATTCGCATGACCAGGTACAAGGCTAAACAGGATTGCGACCTGGAGATGCCTATTATCAAGATGTGTTGAAGTGACAACTGAAACAAAGAGAAAATATTTATAAGATTAAATAATTTGATCAGATAACGAAAATGAAGATAAAAAATCAATTCAAGAATTTTAAACAGAAAAAATCTTTTTATTTCATTATGTTTGTTGTTAAAATTTTAAAGATATCATTCAAATTTTCTTTTTGCTGAATTCATTTCATTAATCTTTTGATTTCTGCTAGTAGTAGTATTATTTGGTCTCTGAAATTCTGCTCTATATCTCCTTTGCCTGCTGGGTCTGAATTCTAGAAGTAGCTCAGGCGCGAGATCTCTGTGGTGGGGAAGCAAGAAGATCCAGCGTAAGCTCCCAAGAACCCTCCCACAGCACTCGAATTCGAATACACATCACCGTTGAATTTGTTGATTTCCTCCATGACACAACTGAAAGCTTTGGGGTTCTTGTTCTACTCAAATGCAAATTCGAAGAGGTAGCAGAAGGCCAACGCGAAAGCGATCTTGACTCTGCTGTTGTCTTAAAGGCTTAAGTATTTGCTTACTTTTTATTTCAGTTGTACATTGTCCTTTCTGATAACATTGTCGATTGTTTAAAACCATGAATTAATAGACTCTACTCCTTCTTCGTTTGAGTTAGGATCATTGAATTCGAGCTGGGCGTATCTCTTAGCGAAATTATATGCACTTGCTACCCGGTCGGGCTGGGTGTAATTCTGGACCAGGTAATTGATTACTTTGTAATAAAGGAAGGTAGCTTGTATCACCAAAGTGTTGGAATCTATCAGCTGCACCAGGGGGATGAGAATGTTAAGGCTTTCCCTATCGCTCGCCACCTCTAGTAGACAGACACCGACCGCCATCAGCCGTGCTGTAGATTCTGCAGTCATAGACTAGCCATTCTCTCAATGAGCTTAATGCAATAAAGAATCTTTGTGGTACCATTTCTGAGTATACTGATTTTTGATTCCTTTAGCGATAGCATTGGTGGCTAGCAGCTGCTGTGGTATGGTGACTAAGCTTAAAGCGTCGTAATGGAAATTAGCGATACTATCAATGCACAGTTGAGGTCTTTCCAGGTAGAGTTCTTGGATAAATAACTTCATTGTTTGGTAGGACAAATAGGAGCTGAAATCTATCTTCTATTTCTGTAGTTTATAACTGCCGCCGATGATGGAGCCTGCTATAGCGCCGAATATTTTCTCGGTTTTCGGGTTCGCGTTAGTATTCTGATCACTCGTGGAGATTCTTCCTTCTTCTTTTGAGTTTTGTGTTTATCATTAATGAAGAGAATTTATTTAGCCTTGGTATTAAGGGGTGCCGTTTAGATTATCTTCTTCATTATATAATGATTGGTAAAATTACTCGTCTTTTTAATTGTTCGGGATTCTTTCTTGCTTCGGGCAGACATTCACTTTTTAGATTGAATCCTGCTGGTCGAAATAAGTGTTGTTCTTTTTTTCCATTTTTATTATTAATTTTATTAACAATTTGATTAAATAGAAGACTTTGTACCTGTCGAGCTGATAGTTCCTTTAGAATAATTAAAAAGAAAATTATTATCATAAATATTTTAAAAATGAGTGGATATGATAATAGAAAGAAGAATCTCTAGTCCAATAAAAGGAGGCACGATAGCAATAACGACGAAGAATACTAACTCAAGGATTAAAACTAATCTCGAAGAAATAGAAGAAAAAGGCAAATAAAGAGAACTTCTAAACCGATTGTAGATGTAGTAATCGTGGATGATAATGGTGACGGAATAGAAAATGAAATGGGCTCTGGTAACGAGGATCTACATCTAGAACAAAACCAAAATAACAATCTCTCATTTCATTAGAATAAAAGACAGAAAATTGATTACTCTGATGTATAATTCGGCAGGCAGCGGAGTAACATGTCACGGACACGGAAGAGCTACAATAAAGATATTCAAAAACAGCCATAGATTCCAGCAAAGCGGTAGTAGAGGACTAAGGTGAATCAAAATGAAAAAGAATACGTAGATGATATTAGGAATGATACTGACTTAGAAATGTTTCACACAGATAATTACATCCCATTAAAGAACATTAAAGAAATCATAGATAATAAGTCTTCTGGAAGTAATTTAAAAAGAAATTTTCAAGAATAATAACAGCAAGGAGATATTGATCGGAATCCTGTTGAAAGTAATCCTCCCCTGCAGAACCATGTTCGAGTTTTTGATCTCCAAGGAAATAATATCGAGGGTCGTGAAGTCTCTGCTCAGGAAGAATGTGGAATTTGCTATTAAGATGAGTTCGTAGGCAATGATGTAAAAATTGTAGCATGCCCGAAAAAGGATGATCCTACGAAGAATGTAATATACTGTGGCAAATGCTTGAATGAATAAATTATGTATTCCGTTATAAATAAAAACGCACTTGAAATAAAATGTGTCTGCACTGATTCATGCTAAAAAATAATTCACAAAAATTTGTTCTTGAAGATAGCAAACGAAAGACAATAAGCAGAATATGCTCTTCAATATGACAAAAACGTTAGTATACATATACACCAAGAATTTCTTAGAGGAAATTGGGAAGGCAAAATAATTAGATGCGTAGCAGGACATTGTCATAATATCTGGTCTACCAATTAAATGTAGCTGGATATATTTAAGAAATAGAATATGACGAAGATGAGTTGTGAAAATTGCATGACCGATTAGTGCATCGCTTGTAACGTAGTGTGGCATGAAGATAAAAATTGCTGGTAGTATCAGGCGGAAATAAGGACTTAAGATTTAGAAGCAGACTGCCAAGTAATTGTGGATGAATAATTTCTATCAATGTGTCCTTACTGCAAATAGTATTTCGAAATCGTTAGAGATTATCCAGGAAATAAAAGGAGTTGTAAAATGAGAACATGCTACTTTTGTAAAACTGAGTTCTGCTTTATATGTGAATAATAATTCTCAAATTGTAAATGCCACCTTTACGAGACTAATGGATTTCAATTGAAATGGTTATATAAGGATTCTACAAAAGATAGACATGAAGAAAATCAAATTAGTAAAATCAACAGACTCAAAAAATAAAGGGAACAATTGTTGCAACAAGTTGATAATAAACTACTACACCCTGAAGGCGAAGAACAAAAGTGCTCCTTGGATTTACATCCTACTAATTATGAAGATCATTTCGAGAATCTTAATTTGGTGACATTAGATAATAAGAGTTAGAATATATTAAAGAAAGACGAGACCTTATTACAGACAGCTAATAGTCTAATGGCGAAAAACAACAGGCAAGATTATTAACAAACGTAAGTTCTTATAAAGCTTCTAATACATAGATTTCTCTCAATTTAGATTATATAATTTGCTCTTGGCGAAGACAAAGTACTAATAGCCAAAAGAAGATCTTCTCGATGCAATAACTATTATCTTCGCGTCAATCAGAATACATTTGAAAGAACTCCAAAATCTACTTTGTAAATTAACCATATTCGTTAAAAAATTCAGACAAGGTATAATGTCTTTAGCTCCTGGTGTTATTTGCGATCAAGACACAGCTATTACCTTCGAAAATGTCAGAACTAGTAATTTAGAGGGAGATGTCAGCAAAACTATGTAGTATACTATAAAAGAAGCCCTCTGCTCTCTAGCTAGTTTGATGTTTTACTAGTAGGATAACATGATCGATTGGGTTGAATTTGAAGCGAAAGATTAAATGATTAATGTATTTAAGCAAACCTGATGAATAACAATACCTAAGTAATTTAACTTATCAAAATAAACTAATAATTAAAAAAGACAAATCTCCTTTCATTCTTATTTTTGGATCTATCGTGCTCATCGAACCGCTCTTGGTTCTTCTTCCAGCAGGAAACTGTTCGCTTCGCCTCGTCGAACTATGATGCCTCGTTTGGAGCAGGAGGGGTAACTGCTCTTTATTTCTTATTACGCTCTAGTGTTTGGCGTAAATCAAGGTTGGAAACTATCGTAGCAATGAAGGTACGCGACCCTGTACTCGTCGCGGCAGCTGCAAGATCTATTGGTCTTAGGAACAACATGCAATTGATCTTAAGATATTCAACAATTGGTCCTGAGACCAACACTATTCAGCATAAGCTGAACACTATTCAACCTAAGTTGAACACTATTCAACCTAAGTTGAACTGGCAGTAGCCAGTCCTGGCAAGCAAGTCCTAATTGATCTTAAGATCAACAAGCCCTATAAGCTTGTGGCTTGTGCAGTAGCCAGTCCTGGCAAGCAAGCCCTATAGATCAGTAGTTGAACTAAAAGGAAAAGAAGAATT
>Ga0208275_1000132_pt1 | contig 13235 bp, 15 predicted proteins | sample ETNtaG_FD_185757 | JGI IMG/M metagenome (GOLD analysis project Ga0208275, IMG submission 185757) | Marine microbial and viral communities from oxygen minimum zone, Eastern Pacific Ocean - ETNP201306PF49B (SPAdes) (version 2) | ecosystem: Environmental > Aquatic > Marine > Oceanic ... | reverse complement strand
AGTGTCACAATTGTGGTCTTGGCCGAACGCTTTCAAACTTTCTTAAGGATCAAGATTCATTTCTTTATGATCAATATATCATGGAGAAATTTAAGGAAGGTAGTACTGGTAAGGGTACTGTTACACCCACTCCAAAGTTTGATTTTAAACCTCCAAATTTTCACAGGGGGGATGTAGATTTAGAGAAAATTTCTGATCTAAATACTGAACATCCAGCACGAGAATATCTTGAAAAACGAGGGATCAAAGACTTAGATTACTTCTACTATTGTCCTAAGTTTAAAGCTTGGACCAATCAGCAGAAAAAAACCTTTGATACTTTACGACAAGATAGTCCTCGTATAATAATTCCTTTCAGGGATAAAGATGGTAGACTCTTCGGATATCAAGGTAGATCGTTAGCCCCAACGGCACGTATGAGATACATTACGATAATGCTTGATGAGGATAAACCCAAAATCTTTGGACAGGATAGAATAAATGATGAAGAACCAGTTTACATTGTTGAAGGACCGTTTGACAGTACCTTCATTAAGAATTCCGTTGCGATGGCTGGGTCTGATGTTGATCCTCGGACGTTTAACTGGAGCAATTATATTTGGGTTTATGATAACGAACCACGTAACAGGGAAATCATCAATAGAATCTCAAAGTCAGTTGACAGAGGAGATAAGGTAATTATATGGCCTAATAATATACAACAGAAAGATATAAACGATATGCATCTTGCTGGACATGATGTGCAAACTGTGGTACAATCAAATGTGTACCAAGGATTAGAAGCAAACCTTAGACTTAACAATTGGAAAAAAGTATGAGCAATGGTATTAAAGTTCAGAAGCGGGATGGGTCTGTAGAACCTCTGAACCTAGACAAAATCCATAGAATGGTAGAAGATGCATGTGAAGGTTTGGGAAGCGGTGTGAGTGCTTCTCAGGTTGAAATGAACAGTGGTCTTCAGTTCTATGATCAGATCAAAACAGCAGATATTCAAGAGATTCTTGTAAGATCTGCCAGTGATTTAATTGATTTGGATCATTACAACTATCAGTTTGTAGCAGCAAGACTGTTGTTGTTTGGTCTTAGGAAGCAATTGTTTGGATCTGGTTGGTTGAAGCAAGGACACCCACATATCAGTGTACAGATAGAGAAGTGTATCAAAAAAGGTGTCTATGATAACAGCATTATAGATAAATATTCAGCAGAAGATTGGGACAAGATTAATTCTTGGATAGATCATGATCGTGACTTCCTCTTTACCTATGCAGGCCTTCGTCAAGTAGTTGATAAGTATCTTGTACAGGATAGGAGTAGTGGAGAGGTATATGAATCTCCACAGTACATGTATATCATGATTGCTGCCACTCTCTTTCAGAACTATGGAGATAACAGATTAGAATATGTCAGAAGATACTACGACGCAATCAGCAAACACAGAATCAACATCCCAACACCAATCATGGCAGGGGTGCGAACTCCCTTACGACAATTTGCATCCTGTGTTCTCGTTGATGTTGATGACACGATTGACAGCATCTTCAGCAGTGACATGGCTATTGGTTACTACGTTGCTCAGAGGGCGGGAATTGGTATTAATGCGGGTAGAATCAGAGGCATCAACAGCAAGATCCGTGGGGGAGAAGTTCAGCACACGGGTGTCGTCCCGTTTCTCAAAAAATTTGAAGCGACTGTCAGATGTTGCACTCAAAATGGCATTAGAGGTGGATCAGCGACTGTCCACTTCCCAATCTGGCACCAAGAAATAGAAGACATTCTTGTACTCAAGAACAATAAGGGTACAGAAGATAATAGAGTCAGGAAACTTGACTATAGTATACAGATTTCAAAATTATTTTATGAACGATTTATCTCTAACGAGGACATTAGTTTATTCAGTCCTCATGACGTGCCTGGTTTGTATGATAGCTTTGGCACCCCTGCCTTTGATGACCTATATGTTAAATATGAATCAGATGATTCAATCCCACGAACATCCATTGGAGGACAAGAGTTAATTCTTGATCTGTTGAAGGAGAGAGCAGAGACAGGACGTATTTACATTATGAATATAGACCACTGCAATAGTCACTCCTCCTTCAAAGACAAGGTTAACATGAGTAACCTATGTCAGGAGATTACACTACCTACAGATCCTATCAATCACATTGATGATAGTTCAGGTGAGATTGCATTGTGTATACTATCTGCTATTAATGTAGGTAAGCTACGTAACCTAGATGAGTTGGAAGAACTCTGTGACCTTGCTGTAAGGGGTCTAGAAGAGTTGATTGACTATCAATCATATCCAGTAGAGGCTGCACAGGTTAGCACACTTGCAAGACGTTCCTTAGGCATAGGTTTCATTGGTCTTGCACATTATCTTGCTAAGGCAGGTGTTAAGTATGATGACAAAGAAGCATGGAAGTTAGTTCATGATTTGACAGAAGCATTCCAGTACAATCTTCTCAAAGCAAGTAACCAACTAGCAAAAGAGAAAGGTCCATGTGATGCATTTTCAAGGACTAAGTATTCGGAAGGTATTCTACCTATTGATACATATAAGAAGGATGTAGATGAGATCGTACCTAATGACCTTACATTTGATTGGGGAATATTACGGGAAGACATACGACTTTACGGGCTCAGGCATTCCACGTTGTCGGCTCAGATGCCTTCTGAGAGCAGTTCCATTGTGTCAAATGCCACAAACGGAATTGAACCACCGAGAGATTATTTGTCCACGAAGAAATCAAAGAAAGGACCACTAAAACAGATAGTGCCACAGTATGCAGGCCTTAAGAACAACTACACGCTTCTGTGGGATATGCCTGGGAATCTTGGTTACATTAATGTGGTTGCAGTTATGCAGAAATTCTTTGACCAAGCGATTAGTGGAAACTGGTCCTACAATCCACTTCATTACGATGATAATGAAGTTCCTACCTCGGTAATGGCACAGGATTTACTGACAACCTACAAGTATGGTTGGAAGACTTCTTACTATCAGAATACATATGATACTAAGACTGATTTTGATGAGCCATCACATTCAATTGGTTGGCATGATGAGGAAGAGCAGAAGAAGTCTGCTATTAATGATTTACTAGATGATATATTCGCTACTGAGGAGGAGTCTTGTGACAGCTGTGCAATCTAATGAAGTTACTGGTATGACGGTATTCAATACAAATGCTGTTGATACAACTAAAGGACAAATGTTCTTTGGTCCTCCACTAGGAGTCCAGCGATACGATAAGTTTAAGTATCCTATATTTGATAAGTTGACACAGACACAGTTAGGCTTCTTCTGGAGACCAGAAGAAGTTTCTTTACAGAAAGACAGAGCAGACTATCAAACACTTAACAAAGCACAGAAACATATCTTTACCAGTAACCTTAAGTATCAGATCCTCTTGGACTCGGTGCAAGGTCGTGCTCCTGGTATGGCTTTTGCTCCATACGTTTCATTACCTGAGCTTGAAGGTTGTATGAATATATGGCAGACTATGGAGATGGTTCATAGTAGATCATATACTCACATCATTAAGAATGTATATGCAGATCCATCAGAGGTCTTTGATACTATACTACAGGATGATAAAATTCTTGCACGTGCTAAGTCAGTGACTAAAGCATATGATGAGTTTTTAAATTTTGCACAGGAGTGGGGTAATAGTAATCAGTGGAGAAAAGATTCACAAGGATCTCCATCAGTTGAATGGACACGTAAGGAATTAAAACGATCACTTTACAGGGCAATTGCTAATGTATACATTCTTGAAGGTATTCGCTTTTATATCTCTTTCGCTTGCTCCTTTGCATTTGGTGAGCTCAAGTTACTTGAAGGAAGTGCCAAGATCATCTCACTTATCGCTCGTGACGAGTCCCAACACACTACTGTGACTCAAAATATAATGAACAAGTGGAAGGAAGGTGATGATCCAGATTTTATTGACATTATTAAAGAAGAGGAAGAGAATGTTTATCAAATGTTTAAGAATTGTGTAGAAGAGGAGAAAGAATGGGCAGAATATTTGTTTAAAGATGGTAGTATAATAGGTTTGAATGATAAATTATTACAGAACTATGTTGAATGGACTGCTAACAAGCGTCTTAAGTCTATAGGCCTTAAGGCAATTTTTGATGCACCATTAGCAAATAATCCACTCCCTTGGACTGCACATTGGTTATCCTCTAAAGGATTGCAAGTAGCACCACAAGAAACAGAGGTTGAATCGTACATGATCGGGAGCATTAAACAAGATGTTAAGAAAGATACTTTCGCTGGTTTTCAATTATGACTCTGCCTATAGGACACGAAGGGTGGCGAGAAGAGTACCGAGGTATGAAAGTCGTAGGCAAATACCAGAGCGAATTGTTGACGAATGGACCGAAGAGTCTAGCCCAGAGTTGGATGATGCAAGCCATGTACAACGACTGGAAGAAGAAGAAAGGTTTCGTAGATCCAGAGCCACCAGATTGCCAGAGCAGCATGAAAGAATGGGAAGAAAGCATAAAGAAATACCAGACCCCTGGTTAGACTCTTATAAATAACCACATGAGTGTAATAATCTACCAAGAACATTGTGAGTATCTTGAGAAAGAGAATGAAGATCTCAGAGATGAGATTCTCTTTCTTAAGACTCAGTTGGAATATAAAACAATGGGACTCCCAATAGGAGACATAAATATAGAGGAAGAGTGATGAAATTTTTAGGATGGAAACCACCACAGCGGCCAGCGTGGATGAAAGCTTATATGCAAATGCCTGGACATACAAGGGCACAACTTTTACTTCTGACGATATTGGCGACTTCTTCGGTTTCGTCTACTGTATTACAAATCTCAAGTCGGGTAGGAAATACATCGGGAGAAAATATTTCGTACAGAAACGAAAGCCTAGAGGTGGCGGACGCAGGAGGACGAGTGAGAGTGACTGGAAAAAATACTACGGTTCTTCTAAGGAACTTAATGATGACAGGAAATGCTTGGGGGAGGATACCAATTTTAAACGAGAAATCCTCAGCCTCCAAAGAACTCAAGGAAGAGTAAACTACGAAGAGACTAAGCAATTATTTTTAAACAATGTACTACAGGAGATCCTAGACGATGGTACTCCTGCGTATTATAACAGTAACATTTTAGGACGTTACTATAAAAAAGATTATTTTGAAGAACAATGATAAAGGTACGGTGCCGTTCATGTGGTAAGGAATTGCATGGGCAACAATCTAGAATTATTTCGTGTGGGTGTTCAAATATGACATCCATACATGATGATACTGTGTTTGCAAATGATATGGGACAGGTTGTATTGTTACAATCTGATAAGAATATTAAGAAATCATCACTTTTTACTCCACAGGAGTTAGAATATCAAGAGGCACGTCGGAAACGAAAAGTCCGTAAGTTAAACTTTGAAGAACGATGATTAATCTTGATGAAAAATTTGGATCTTATATGGGTGGTAGTAAAACTTTCAAAATTGATGGAGTTAACGAAATTCTTACTGGATATGGATTCCATTGTGATGGTTCGGACATCGTTGGATATTGGGTTAACACAACCAATTATAAATTGTACTATAATTTGAATGAACAGTTCATTAAGATGGAAGCATTAAACCAATGAAAATCTTTTTAGATACCGCTGAAGTAGATCAGATAGTTGATGGTTATAAGACTGGATTGATTGATGGTGTTACCACCAATCCAACTCTTATACTAAGGTCAGGTAGGCAGCAGTTAGATGTTATAGAAGAGATCTATCAAGCATGTCCTAACCTTGAGTCTATATCTGCTGAGGTAGTTGCTGAGACTGCTGAAGAGATGGTAGAACAAGCACAACCTTATATTAATTTCAGTGATAGTGTTACAATTAAAGTACCTTGCACACGTGAAGGATTAAAAGCTTGCTATGAACTTAGCAATGATGATATACTTACTAATGTAACTCTTGTGTTCTCTGTAACACAAGCAATCCTTGCTGCTAAAGCAGGTGCAACTTATGTTTCACCGTTTGTGGGACGTGTTGATGATAATTCTTTTGGGGGGTTGTGCCTTGTAAAAGACATTGCTAATACATATAAGATGCATGATGTTGAAACACAAATCCTTGCTGCTTCTGTTAGAAATGTCAGGGATGTAGGTAGAGCCTTTGAGTACGGTGCAAACGTATGCACTATACCAGTAAAGGTCTTTGATAAGATGTATGATCATGTACTAACTCGTGAAGGGTTAGAACTTTTTAACAACGATTACCTTGCTGCCAAAAAAGAAACATGAAAAATTTCACCGTATACTCCAAGGATGGATGTCCTTATTGCCAACAAATAGTACAGGTTTTAGGTCTTTCAGAATTGCAATACGTTGAATATAAATTAGAAAGAGATTTCACCAGTGAAGCATTCTATGAACAGTTTGGTGAAGGTGCTACCTTCCCTCAGGTAGTATTAAATGGTGATAATCTTGGCGGTTGTCAAGAGTCTATCCAGTATATGCAAAGTAAAAACATTTGTTGTGTGGTATAATATGATTGAACTAACTGAAGAAGAATATAAAGAGAATGAGGAGAAGTATACCACTCAGATTGAGAGTGGTGAAGATTTTCTCATTACTAAGAAAAACGGTAATAAATACATTGCTACAGATGTAACAAAATTTGACGCACCGTGTGACATATAATGGCTAAACGTAAGACAAAATATGACCCAAAGGATACTTCCTATATGAAGTACGAGGTCTTGAGCAGAACAATTGTTAAGCATACTACGTATGATGAGCATATTGTTGATATAAAAAAGATTTGTACTGGCAATCCTGTTGAACAGTTCATTACTGTACAGAACGTTCGTTACAATGTTCCTCATAAAGTTGAGGAGGTCAAGGTAACTCCTACTGTTAAGAAGACTGTTAAGAAAAAGTCTATAGCACAGAAGGTAAAGGAAGCAGTAACACCCAAGAGAGCAAGGAATAAGAAGGGACAACTGGTAGCAAATGATCCTAGTACACCTGAGAATGAAGCTTGGGAAGGTGGTGTCGCACCACCTAAGAAAAAAACAACTACCCGTAAGAGGAAAATTAAAGCATGAGTATTCGTAAACACATTGAAGCAGCAGATGATGCCTTACGCTTGGCAATTATAGAAGCATTAGAGAAGAAGAGAGATGAGCAACTTGAAACAATGTTTGAGGCCTTAGGAAAGGTAAGAGAACTTATTCTTACTACACCTATCAGAGGTGTTGATAATGTTTCTAGTTACTATAGGAACAAGGCAGAGTATGATTTTAAATTAGACTCACCTTTCCTTGATGAAAAGGTTGCTACATTCCCAACTGTTTTTGGTGGGTCTGGTATTCCTGGTGCAGCAGGTGAAGATCATATTAAAATTGATACTGGTAATGTTGCTGCTGACACAGTGGCAATGGACTTTGGTGATCCCTATGGATACACTCTAGGTAAAGATTATATTACTTTTGGTACTGAGGATAGTGATACTACAAGGCATGGAAAGGATTTAGATAAATTGGATGGTCCTGCATAAACTATAAATACTTCTAGCTTAGAGAAAGTGTCTGTAGGACTAGAAGTATGTCAAAATTATTAACTAATCAGATATCTAATTATAATGATAATGGACCTGTAGAAGTTAAAGATGGTATTAATATTGCAACAGGTAAACCTTTACAGGTTGCTGGTGCTGCTGGAACCAGTGGAGATTATTTAAAATCCACTGGTTCTTCTGTTGCATGGACAACATTTCCTACCATACCTGCTGCACAGGTAAATTCTGATTGGAATGCTACTAGTGGATTAGCACAGATATCAAATAAACCCATACTTGCTACTGTTGCAACGAGTGGACAGTATAGTGATCTTAGTGGGTTGCCTAGTATACCTGCTGCTCAGATTCAATCTGATTGGAACATAAGTAACACAGCATCAGTTGATTTTATTAAAAATAAACCAACTTTATTCTCTGGTGCTTATAACGATTTAACTGGTAAACCAACTATACCAAGTAACCTTGCTGACCTTGCTGATGTTTCTAGTAATGCTCCAAGTAATAATGAAGTATTGAAATGGAATGGTTCTAACTGGGCTCCAGCAACAGATGCCTCTGGTGGTGGTGGAGTTACTACATTCACTGCATTAACAGATACTCCTGGTAACTTTACTAGTCAAGCAGGTAAGTACTTAAAAGTTAATGCAGGTGCTACTGCTCTTGAGTATGTTACTCTTCCTGTTGATCCTGATACAAATACAACTTATTCTCAGTCATCAGTTGCTGATGGTAGTAATGTAAAGTTAAGGTTGACTGATTCTGGTTCAACCGATGATGATATACTCATTACTGCTGGAAATAATATTGATATTAGTAGTGTAACTGCTGGTGGTTTTACTATAGCATCTACTGCAAGTGGAGGTGCTACTGTTACCACAGATGATAGTGCTCCAGGATCTCCTACTGATGGAGATTTGTGGTGGAAGTCTGATGAAGGTAGACTTAAAGTTTACTATGCAGATGGTAGTAGTAATCAATGGGTTGATGCTAGTCCACCAGTTAGTTTAGATCTAACTGCATTCACTGGACACATTCTCCCTAATACAGATGATCTGCAGGACATAGGAAGTGCTAGTAAGAAGATAAGGGATCTATATCTAGGTTCAACCTCTTTACATCTTGGTACTGTTGATATTTCTGAGAGTAGTGGTAAGCTTGTCCTACCAGCAGTTGAAATGACTGGTCATTTTATTCCAGATACTAATGCTGCATATGATTTAGGTAGTGCAGAGTATAAGATTAGACATTTATTCTTATCTGGTAATTCATTTTGGATTGGTGATGATCATAAAATTGATATTGGTGATGAAGGTAAGATGAAGTTTAGGAAGCGTAATAAATCTAAAGTTCCCGCTTCTATTACAGATGCTGGTGGTGATGAAGCAGGTGCTCTTGCTCATTCGGGTAAAGCATCTCTTGAGTTGATAAGTTGCTTTGAATGGCTTGATTATTTAACTTCTTTGGATCCAAGTAAGACTGATCTTACAGATCTATTCCCACCTGAAGAAAGTAGTGGGTATACTGATGAGGATTATGAGGAAATTATAAATCAAGAGGGACCAGGTACGCACCCAGCACCTATAGTATCTGGTGTTGCTGTATTATCTATTCCTTTGTTTACAGGAAATACATTTGTTTTAGATCAACCTGTAGGTGACATTTCATTGGATGTAGTTGGTGCAAAACCAACACCAGGTAATAATATAGATTTTAAAGTTTATGTTATGCAAGGAGCAACAGCAAGAACCATTTCAGCGGCGACCATTGACGGAGTACCAGTTACTAGTATAAGAGTGCTTGGTGCTACTATATCAAATGTACTGCAAGTTTTTGAATTTAAATGTTTACATCACAATGGCGGGTGGAATGCTATTATAACGGCAGAATAAAAAATAGTGGTTTATAAATATTACTGAATTTAGATCATGAAATAACTAACATGGAAGGAGCACTTTAACCAATGGCAATCAATTTTCCAGATAGCCCTAGTAACGGCACTTCACATACTGCTTCTGGTGTTACGTGGACATATGATGGAACCACATGGAAGGCTGAGGGATCAACAGCGACTTATGTTTTACCTACTGCTGCTGCTAATGTATTGGGTGGTGTAAAGGTAGGAACTAACTTAAGTATTAATGGTAGTGGAGTTCTTTCTGCTAGTGGTGGTGGTGCAACAATAAGCAATAATGCAGACAATAGAGTAATAACTGGTGGTACTGGAACGAATTTAAATGCTGAATCCAGTTTACAATATGATGGAAATGCACTCTCCTTCAGTGATGATAAAAGGATTGACTTTGGTAGCAATCTTCGTATGCAGATGTATACGGATGGTTCTATCAATTATATAAAGTCAGCAACAGATGGTGGTGGTGCTTTTCCTATATCAATTCATTCTGGTAATTCAGAAGTAATAAACATTGATGATGGACATACACAGATTAAAACTGGTATTAAAGATAAGGATGGAGATTTAGGAACTGCTGGACAAGTTCTTTCTTCTACTGGTACTCAAGTAAATTGGATTGATTCTCCTTCTGGATCTGGATTACAATCAAGAGCAACTGGTGATGCAACATCATCTGCTCTTGCTAATAATACTGCTGGAAACCTTACAATAGTAGCAGCGAAAACATATTCATTACTTAAGATTCAAACATCTCATGCTGCATGGGTAACTTTATATACAGATACTACTAGTAGAACTAATGATGCAGTAAGAACGGAAACTACTGACCCATTACCAGGTTCAGGTATAATTGCCGAGGTTATTACATCTGACGGTGCTACTCAACCTATTACTCCAGGAACTATAGGATGGAATAATGAAGGTACGCCAACAACAAATGCATACGTTAAGGTAGTTAATAAAAGTGGTAGTACAGCAGATGTTACTGTGACCCTACACTTTGTAGCATTGGAGGCTTAAATGGCAGATCCTATTTACGTAGTAACTCTAAAGAGTTATGATGATTTAGATGGATTCTATTCTGATATGGCATCAGATGGATATAAGGTCCATATGAAGCGTCCTATAAGTAGGAATACACAATATTATATGACCGATGCTCAAGCAGCAACCCTTCGTAATGACTCAAGGGTTATGGCAGTTGAGAGGAGACCAGAAGACATACCTAACTTGGTTTTAAAACCAAAAGCAATTAGAAATAATGAGATGAATGTTCAGGCTGGAGATTTCCAGAAGGCTGATGGATCACAAGTAATGAGTTTTGATTGGGGTAAGTTGCATTGTGCTGGAACAGATGTTCAGAGAAGGAAAGGTACGTTTGGGGATAATGGTACTAAAATAGTTAATGATACTTTAGAAATTTTTAATAACGGAAAGTATGTTGATATAGTTACTGTTGATGATACAGTTTCATTTGATTGTGGAGATTGGGTTAGTCCTACTACAAATGCAAGTAGATTTGTGCAATATGAATGGTTTCTTAATTTGAATACTTATGTTGGTAGTATTGATGATGATGGAAATACTTTACCAACAGGTAACTATCCAAATTATGTTGATAATGCTACTAATATAAACACTCATGGTACTCATGTAACAGGAACAATTGCTGGTAGGCATTATGGATGGGCTAATGAAGCAAATATCTATGCTCTTCAACCACTAGATGGACATACTGGAACTACACCAGTAGTTTCCACATTAATATTTGATTATCTTAGAGCATTTCATAGGTATAAACCAATCAATCCTGAAACAGGAAGACAGAATCCTACTATAACAAATCATAGTTATGGTTGGTCTTGGGATTTTACTTCTGCTTTAGATTGGGCAGGATGGGGAATAGAGGATATTATTGAGGTAGTTTATAGAGGTACAACATATAATTCTAGTAATCCTAATCCTAGTGGTTGGACTATGGATGGTATTCAAGCAGACTTTGGATTAGCATTCTCCTCAATGGAGATTCCTTCTTATAATACAGCAATAATAGAAGATGCAAAGGATGCTGTTGAAGATGGTGTAGTTTGTATTGGTGCTGCTGGTAATGATAACATGTTATTTGTTCCAGAAATAGATCCTAATACTGGGTCACAGCATGTTGATTGGAATAATTATGTTCGTACAAAACATAGTGGAAGTAATATCCCTCTTAACCAAGGTATGGCTCCTAGTGCTGCTCCTGGTTTTATATGTGTTGGTGCTTTAGATAATGATATACAATTTACTAGAGCAGACTTCACAAATTATGGTCCAAGAGTAGATGTATTTGCTCCTGGAACTAATATAATATCTGTTTATAATCAGACAGGTATTGCTGATACAAAGTATGGAGCTTCCAATTGGTTTGGAAGGATGAGTGGTACTAGTATGGCATCACCAGAGGTTGCTGGCATGGCAGCAATACTAGCAACTAATAAGAGGAGAGTTACTAGTGAGGATATAAGAGGATTCATACAACAGATGTCCAAAGAGAATGACATGACTGTTGATGTATGGCAGAATACAACTGATAATGCTGTTCATATTAAAGAACATGAAAAATATCATGGTGTTGGGTTAGAAGCAAATGGCACTTCTAATAAATGGGATCTTACAACTGGATATGATCGTAATGGTCATAGAACTAATTCAAACATGACATCTTCTCAAAATGTAGATATTGTAATGTATGCTGGTGATACGATAGATTTTAATATTGGATTTAATATGGGTGGATGGAGTAGTGCTCAAACAGGACACCCATTTTATATAAAGACTACAAATACAACTGGAACTGCTGATCAAGCAACTCCTTCAAACTCTGGTTGTATAGCAGGTCAACCAACAAATCAAGGAACAACTGGTGGTTCTGCTGGCACTGAAGTACGATGGACTCCTCATACTGCTGGAACTTATTATGGTGTGTGTTCTAATCATTCTGGAATGTCTTTTAAAATAGAAGTTCTTCCTGTTCCTGCTGCTGTATCAGATCCTGGTGGATTTCATAATGTTGATTGTAGTAAGGGAAGTTGGAATGCTTATATGCAAGGAAAGAATCCTAGACCTACTACTGGATACATTGGTGGATGGTTTAGAGATACACTGAAAGGTGTGAGAAATGTAGGTAAACCATATGCTAATCGTCAGGTATATCCAAGACCAAATAGTGTGCATGAGGGTGCTCCTGGTCCTCTATTATATACTCTCACAGTAACATCATCTAGTGGTAATTATGTGATGACAGGTGCTGATAGGAATACAGGATATACTGCTAAGACTAATCCTGTACTTACTGTTAAGAGGGGAGATACTATAAACTTTGAAATGAATGCTTCTGGACATCCACTATGGATTAGCATATTACAAGGTACAGGACAACCAGCAGGAGGTAATATTCCTTCTGGTATATCAAATAATGGTACTGCTACTGGTGCTGTTATTACATGGGATACTACTGGTGTGATAGTAGGTACTTATTATTATAATTGTGAATATCATTCATCAATGACAGGAATTATTTTTGTTAATGCATAAATAGTCAGACCTTGACACGTATGCTATAATGACAGATGAAGTAAAGGAAGAGGTTACGGAGAAGAAAAAGGGTCCGTTAGGTAAACTAAAGGATAAGATTCTTCCTGATGAATCAGAAAAAGCAGCGATCATTTCAACAATGGTTAGACTTGGTGTATTGGTGTGGTCTGGGGGAATTTTGACA
>Ga0208275_1000130_pt1 | contig 13279 bp, 9 predicted proteins | sample ETNtaG_FD_185757 | JGI IMG/M metagenome (GOLD analysis project Ga0208275, IMG submission 185757) | Marine microbial and viral communities from oxygen minimum zone, Eastern Pacific Ocean - ETNP201306PF49B (SPAdes) (version 2) | ecosystem: Environmental > Aquatic > Marine > Oceanic ... | reverse complement strand
ATCTCTAATGGGACACGAGTAATTATGGTTTTGGGATCAAAAGATAATTTAGATCTAAATGTTTTAAAGCAATATGGTGAAATAAAACATCTAACTTTAGAGGATGTATTTGGTTATTAATATAATAATATAGAGGTGAGCTCCAGTAATTCAAAAATAATCTATACAAAAACAGATGAGGCACCAATGTTGGCCACTCATTCACTTTTGCCTATTATAAAAGGATTTCTTAGTAAAGCAGGAGTATCTGTAGAGACTAAGGATATTTCATTAGCAGCAAGAGTTCTAGCTGTTTTTCCTGATTATTTAGAAGAAAACCAGAGAGTAGAGGATGCTTTAACTGAACTCGGGAAATTAGTAAAGAAGAAAGACGCAAATATCATTAAATTGCCTAATATTTCTGCCTCAACACCACAATTAAATGCAACAATTCAGGAATTGCAATCAAAAGGGTTTAATATCCCTAATTATCCAGAGTCGCCAAAAACAGATAAAGAAAAAGAGATTCAAGTTAGATATAATAAAGTAAGAGGTTCTGCTGTAAACCCAGTTTTGAGGGAAGGAAATTCTGATAGGAGAGCCCCTAAAGCTGTAAAAAATTATGCTAAGATTAATCCTCATCAAATGGGTCAATGGAGCTCAGAATCTAGGACCCATGTTGCTACAATGAATAATGGAGATTTCTTTCATAATGAGAAATCAGTTTGCGTAGAAGATGTTACAGAAGTAAGTATTGAACTTCATAAATATGGAGGGTCAATCTCTGTTTTAAAAGAAAGCATCCCTCTTTTATCAAAAGAAGTTATAGACTCTTCAGTAATGAGTAAGAACTCATTATTATTATTTCTAGAGAAAGAGATTAAGGATGCAAGAGATTCGGATATTTTACTTTCTTTACATATGAAGGCAACTATGATGAAGGTCTCAGACCCTATTATATTTTCTCATGTTGTAAGTGTTTTTTTTAAGGATTTAATTAAAAAGCATCAACTTACTTTTAATGAGCTAGGTGTTGATTTTAGAAATGGCTTTGGTGATCTATTGAGTAAAATACAAGAGTTGTCATCTGAAAAGAAAGAAGAAATTGAACATGATATTGAGTTGGTATTAGCAAATAATGCAAACCTAGCTATGGTAGACTCTGATAAAGGAATTACCAATTTACACGTTCCTTCTGATGTCATTATTGATGCCTCTATGCCAGCAATGATCCGCACTTCCGGTCAGATGTGGAATAAATTTAATAAAATAGAGGATACAAAGGCTGTTATACCTGATAGTTCTTATGCTAGTATTTATAGTGCAACTATTGATTTTTGTAAAGAGAACGGTGCTTTTGATCCAACAACAATGGGAACAGTTCCTAATGTTGGCCTAATGGCCCAGAAGGCAGAAGAGTATGGGTCTCATGATAAGACCTTTGAAATCCAGCATAATGGAGTTGTTCGAGTTATAGATTCATTAGGAAATGTTCTAACTGAACATACTGTTGAAGAAGGTGATATTTGGAGAATGTGCCAAACAAAAGATGAACCAATTAAAGATTGGGTGAAATTGGCAGTTAATAGAGCAAGAGCCACAAATTGGCCAGCAGTTTTCTGGTTAGATCAGAACCGATCTCATGATGCAGAGATTATCTTAAAGGTAAATAAATATCTAGAGAATTATGACACTAGTGGCTTGGATTTGAAGATTCTAGCCCCATATGATGCTTGTAGGTTTACTTTAGAGAGAGTTAGAGATGGTGAGAATACAATATCAGTGACTGGTAATGTGCTCAGAGATTATTTGACAGACTTATTCCCGATTTTGGAGTTAGGTACTTCTGCTAAGATGTTATCTATAGTTCCATTAATGAATGGTGGAGGTTTATTTGAGACTGGCCAAAGCATGTGCAGCAGTTTGTTGATGAGGGTCATTTAAGGTGGGATTCATTAGGTGAATTTATGGCTATTGCAGTTTCTCTAGAGCATTTTTCTGAGGTGCACAACAATCCAAAAGCAAAAATACTTGCTGACACTTTAAATGTTGCGATTGAAAGGTTATTAAAACAAGGGAGATCTCCAAAAAGGAAAGTGGGCCAAATAGATAATAGAGGATCTCATTTCTATTTAGCAATTTACTGGGCAGAAGAATTAGCAAAACAATCAGATGACACGGAATTACAAACTATCTTTGGCCCTTTTTCAAGTGTCTTAATAAATAATGAAGAGAAAATTATTAGTGAGTTAAATAGCGCCCAAGGAGGGAAGGAGGATATAGAAGGGTATTACCTTCCAGATGCTGAGATTACTTTTGCAGCTATGAGACCAAGTGGAACGCTCAATAATATTATAGACATGTTATAATTTAGTTTAAATATTATCTAAAGAAGTTGTCGTTAAAATTAATAAGGTATAGCTTCTTGCTTGAACGCGTAAGAGCAGTATACAGCCATCTAAGATATGATCTGTCTAACATATCTTCTCTGAAGTAGCCTAAGTCGATAAAGACATTTTTCCATTGTCCCCCTTGAGATTTATGACAAGTAATGGCATAAGCAAATTTTATTTGCAAGGCATTAAAGAACTGATCTTCCTTGATTCTTTTCTTTATTTCTTTCTCTCCTTTATAATCTAAACCAACTTCTTTGTATAGTTGTTGATATTGTTCGTAGGTCATTGCTGGTTTTTCAGATGATAAAATGTCTAATAATAAGATCACATTCAATACTTTCTCTTCTGGATAGTCTATCATTTGGACGCTGGCTTTTGCAAAGCGGAATCCATAGCGTTCAGTCGTTTCTCTTATTTCCAAGACTTCTAAAATATCTCCATTGGCAATAAATCCTGCTTTGCTATTATTGTTAAGCCAATAATAATTATTGCGTACAACCATTAACATGTCTCCAGTAGAGATTTCGTTTTCTTGCCATCTAATTTTTGCTCTTATCTGTTGATTGTAAAGGTTAGCTCTTCTATTAGACCTGCAAAGCACTGTAGTGTTATTTACTCCTTCATTATTATAAGCAGATTCAAGAGCATCTTGTAAATCTTCTCCATTATTCAGACGGATAACCTCAGTGTTAGTAGCTAATTTCGGATAGTAATAATTATTTTTAGTAATCTGTTCGCGTATATCTGTCGCGTTTTTAAGTATGAGTGATTTCTTTTTTTGTCTGACTACCTGCTTAAGTTTTTTGCAGATCACCTGTTTCTTGTAGTAATCTTCTATGCGTTTTTCATCCAATGCTGGGCTTATTTCTAGATTAATAGGCGGAAGTTGGGCAGTGTCACCAATAAGTATTAATTTGCAATCGTATCCATCATATACATATTCAATTAGATCATCTAGAAGGGATCGTTTCCCAAATCCTTTGTCAGGATTATCAGAAATCATAGAAGCTTCATCAACTATAAAGATAGTATTATTATGTGTGTTTTCTTTTAGAGTTATAAAAGTGTTCCCATTCTTGTTTGTTCTTATCCAGTAGATTTTTTTATGAATAGTACTTGCAGGTTTCTTAGAATATCTTGAGAGCACCTTTGCGGCTCTACCTGTTGGAGCCATTAGCACTGAACGTTTTCCTAAAACAGGTAAGGACCTTACAAGTGTTGAGACTACAGTAGTTTTACCTGTACCTGCGTAACCTTTGAGCATAAAGATACTTCTATTTCCTATAGTTGCTATAAAATCAGATATATCAGTAATTATTTGGTCTTGCTTACTTGTTGGATCAAAAGGAAAATGTAATCTTATTTTTTCTTGTAGTTTCTTGCTGCTCATTTAGAGGATGTTGACTTCTGGATCAATCTTTATGCCGTATTTATTTAAAATAATTTCTTGTATCTTTTTGGCAAGGTTGACAATCTCTCTTCCGCTAGCATTTCCATAATTTACAAGTACTAAAGCTTGGTTCTTATGTATCCCTGCATCATTATTTCTATATCCTTTAAGCCCTGCATTCTCTATTAGCCATCCGGCTGCTATTTTTGTCTCATTATCTGATACTTTATAGCCAACTATTTGAGGAAACTCTTGCTCTAGCTCTTTAAATTTGATTGTAGAGATTATAGGATTCTTAAAAAAACTTCCGCTGTTACCAAGTGTTGCAGGATTTGGTAATTTTCTATTTCGTATATTGATTACTGCATCAGCAATATGCTTTGGTGATGGATGTAGATTTAAAGAATTCAGTTCTTCTTCAATGGCACCATAGGTGGTTTTGTTTAGTGGAGTCTTTAGAAGTCTAAATTCAACTTTAGTTATAATAATTCTGTTTTTTAATTTTACTTTAAAGATTGAACTCCTATATGCAAATTTGCATTCTTCATTATTATAAATTCTGGTTTTCCTATTTTGCGTGTCAAAAGTATGGACTTTAGTTATACTGTCTTTTACTTCCATGCCATAGGCTCCAATATTTTGTACTGGACTAGCGCCAACCGTTCCAGGAATTAAAGCTAGATTTTCTACTCCTGAAAGTTCCTGGCTTACGCTCCATTGCACAAATTCATGCCAGTCTACTCCACCGCCAACTTCAATAATTACAGATTCTTGATTGTCTTCTAAGATTTGTATTCCTTTAATCTTGTTGTGCATAATTAGTCCATCAAAATCTTGTGTGAATAAGATGTTTGAGCCTCCACCTAGCATAAATGTTTTATTAGTATTGTAAATTTCTGAATCTAGGATATTATTTAATTCAATAATAGAGTCAAATGTTGTAAAGTATTTTGCTTTAGCATCTAACCCAAAGGTATTTCGATCTTTTAGGCAATAATTTTCTTTAAATTTGGGCATATTTAAAGTATTTGAGGGTCTATCTCTGTTAGCTTATGATCCGCACATTTTAGTGTTCTCGATTGATATTCTTTGATTATTGCGTAGTCATGTGTTGCGATTAATACTGTGGTTCCTTTTGTATTTATCTCTCTCAATAGCTCAATAATTTTTCCTGACTTCTCAGGATCAAGATTGCCTGTTGGTTCATCTGCCAGAATGATTTCAGGATAATTTAACAGTGCTCTTGCGATTGCTGCTCTTTGCTGTTCTCCTCCTGATAATTCATATGGCATCTTCTCTTTTACCCCATTTAAATGTACACTCTCTAACACTTCATCTATCCTGGCAGATATTTCTGCTTTATTTTTCCAGCCGGTTGCTTTTAGTACAAACTTTAAATTATCGGCAATAGTTCTGTCAGTTAATAGTTGAAAATCTTGGAATACTATTCCTAGTTTCATCCTCAATGCAGGGATTTCTTTATGTTTTATCTTTGTCAAGTTAATATCAGCAACCGAGATATTCCCAGCAGCCACCTTTATTTCAGCATATAAAGCCTTTAGGAGAGAGCTTTTCCCACTACCAGTCTCTCCAATAAGATAAAGAAATTCTCCTTTTAAGATCTTCAGCGTAATATTGTTAAAAATCTGGTGGTCCATTTGGTGTATATTGACGCCTTGAAGATGTATTATTGGTTTATCCATTCTCGCTAAGATATTTATGAATCCTACCATAAGGCATTCTTTCTAATAAAGAGGTAATTTCTTTGGTATGCTTCTCTAGTCCTTTCTTCTTTAGCCCTTGTGTGACTTGGTTCAATCTGAAATATGCTATCAAAGTCATTTCAAAATCTCTGATTTGTACAAAGTCTGGTATTTTATTAGTTCCTTTTATTTTCAGGATGTATAACACTAAAGCAAATTAAAAAAATATTATGTTCAAAACGTCAAATTATGTCAATAATTGTTAAATAATTGTGTTTAAAACTTGAGTTATGCTTCTTTATGGGTATTTCTTTATTTACTAATTTTATATTCTATCATAGTAAACATGAAAAAACAAATTGCCTTATTGTTGATTGTCAGTATGAGTAGCTTATTATCTGCTCAAGACAATCTGCTTTCTCAAGCTAGGGCCTTATTTGATTCTGGTAAATATAGCGCTTCTCAGTCTATTTTAGATCAGTTTTCTAGCAGTAATCGCACTGCTGAGATCATGTATCTAAATGCTAGATGTTCAAAGGAACTGTTTCTGAGTGATGCAATCTCACTTTACCATGATCTAAATTCAGCTTTCCCTTATCACAGATTTAGAGATGAGGTACACAAAGATCTGGCATTGATTTATTATAGAGAAAAAAGATATACTAATGCTATTTTATCATTCTTAGAAGTAAAACTGCTATCAAATGAACAATTGTTTAAATTAGCCTATTCTTATTTTCTTATTGACTCCTTGGGAGAGGCTCAGTTGTATTTCTCAAAGATAATGAATACTGATAGTAAATTTGCCTCAACCTCACAATACTATTATGCATTTATTGCATATAAAAGAGGTCTGTATAAGTCCTCTTTGGATAATTTTAAAGAACTCTCAGATGACGAGAAATTTGGTGCAATTGTGCCATATTATATTAGTCAGATCTATTTTTTTCAACAAGAATATCAGAATCTAATAGCATTTGCAAAGCCATTATCTGATAATGTTATAGCCAGCAGGAAATCTGAGATTAATAGATTATTGGCCGAGGCCTACTATCGAACTAATGACTTTACAAATGCGATAGAGCATTTTGAGGTGTTTATTAATGAAGAAAGAGAAACAAGTTCATTAGTGTATTTTCTGTTAGGGCATTCGTATTTTGAATCCAAAAATTATGAGGATGCCATTTCTAATTTGGAACGTGTTTCAAATGCTCCAGATAGCGTTATGCAATATTCCTCATATTATCTTGGGGCCAGTTATTTGAAGCAAAAACATTATAATTATGCTTTGCAAGCGTTTAAGAAGTCATCAAGTTATGAATATAATAGAAGATTGCAGGAGGATGCTTACTATAGCTATGCAAAGTTGTCTTATCAGTTAGATCTCCCTTTTGATAATACACTAAAAGTATTAACAACTTATTTAGCAAATTTTGACAGCCCTATGCATGTACAGAAAATAAAGACCTTAATAGTCCAGACATTGCAGGCTACAAGTCAATATTCTGAAGCTTATATGGTCTTAAAAGACATTCCTTCACCAAGTTACGATCAGAAGAAAGCATTACAGCAGCTAGCGTTTTTTTTAGGTGTTAAGGAGTTTAATCAGCAGAATTTTAAAGAAGCAATTACTTATTTTATACATACTAATGAATACTCTATCAATGATACTTATTCTTATTTGTCAAATTTTTGGCTTGCTGATTGTTATTTCCATCTAGGTGACTATAGACGATCAATTGATGGTTATAATGGGCTCTCTGTTGTTGTAGAGGGCCATCTTGCTGGTTATGAGCATTTGAAGAAATATAATCTAGCATATTCATATTTTAAAGCTCAAGACTATGTAAATTCAGTAAAATGCTTTCGTTCTTATGAAAAAAATGTTTCTGATAGTATGAAGCTGAATGATACCTACTTGAGGATCGCAGATGGGTATTTTATGAATAGTGATTTTTCTTTGTCGGCGAAATATTATGACAAAGCACTTCTCTGTAGCCTTTTTGATACTGATTATGCTTTATATCAGAAATCTGTCTCATTGGGGTTAATTGGGAAAAATGCTTCAAAGCTTAATTGTCTAGAAAGAATTATTGACGAATTTTCTAGCTCATCTTATTATGATAATTCCCTATATGATTTGGCAAAATATTATAAGAATACAGCAAATTATGATTTAGCAAATAAGTATTATGATGATGTAATATCTTCTAGCAGTGATGGTAATTTAATTGCAGATGCTTACCTAAGTAAGGGAATGATTTATTTTAATAGTGGTAAGACTGAGCTTGCTATTGATGAGTTTTTATTTGTTGTGAATAATTATCAGCAAACTAAATATTTTAAGGAGGCATTATCTGCTTTGCAATCAGCTTACGCCTCCATTGCAAAGATTGAGGAGTATTTTTCAGTTATTGAATCATTACCAGAGATAAGTATTACAAAAGCAGAGCAGGATTCATTAACTTACAATACTGCCTTTATGAAATTCTCGGAGCTGGATTATGAAGTCGCCAGTAATTCTTTTGATAAATATTTGCAAAGATTTGAAACTGGTATCTTTAGAATTGATGCCACTTATTATAATGCTATAAGTTTATTAAAAATTGGAGATACAGCAACTGCAATACTTAATTATCAAAAGATAGTGGAAAGTAATTCTTCATCTCATAAAGAGAATTCTTTAATATTCTTAGCTAGGAGAAGTTATAATGCTGATGACTATGAAAAATCAAATATATATTACACTAAATTATTGGATTTTGTATCATCAAATTCAATTAAGAGAGAAATAGTTATAAGACTTATGACAGGAAATGAGCATACCGATAAGATAGTTGCTTTAAAATATGCAGCGCAAGTAGTAGAATTTGAAAAGATAGATAATTGGCTGCTTAGTAAAGCTTATATAATTATAGCAAGAGATGAATTTGATTCAGGTAATTATGCAAAATCAAAATCAACATTTGAGATAGTAAGTAATTTGTCCTTCCATGATGAAGGAGCTGAGGCAAAATATTATTTAGCATACCTTACTTATTTAGATGAAGAATTTTTACTGGCAGAACAGTTAATTTTTGCATTGGCAGAGCATTATAGTAATGATCACTTTATTGCAAAAGCATTTATTCTGTTAGCAGATATTTATGTAGCACAGGATAATTTTTTTCAGGCAAAAGCTACCTTGGAGAGTATCATTGCAAATCATGATGATGAAGAGTTATTAAATGTTGCTAGAAAAAAATGGGAACTTATAATCGAGAGTGAGAAGGAGACACTTGCTATAGGGGTGGAGGAAGAATCCTTTATTGAGATATCAGAAGATGATTTTGAATATGAAGTAAAACAGATAGATGATGACTATATTGTGCCTATACCAGACATGTTGATCAAAGAAGGTGATAGTGTTGAGATAATTAATAAAAATATTTTAGAGAATGAATTTGAATAAGATAGTATTAGTAATTCTTTTAGGTGCTAGTTCTGCTTTTGGACAAGATATTGGGACAACAGAGGTTAAGGTTGTTGAAGGGTTTAAGCCTGTGATCCCTGGAGCTAGCAGATTGAATGAAAATGCAACTTTTGCTGATACTATTAGAAAAGACAGGACTCAAATTTATGAGATGGTTGATGTATATCTAAATTCGGATTATAAGACACGACCATTGGCAGCTGCTCAAGTTAAAGATGATAAAATTGCTGAGTTATATGCAACAAAGATTGGATTAGGATTTGGAAATGCTTTTATGACTAATGCAAGTATTGTGCATAATAGTAGACGTTCTAGAAGTTTGAGTTTCGGCTTGTTTGCAAATCATTTTGCTAATAAATATTATTTAGCAAAAAATAGTAAAAATACTATGTGTGCGTATGCAAAGAAAATAGAATCTTCTTATATTTTTTTAGCGAATCTGAATTATGAAAGAAATACAGCTTCTTATTATAATGAGGAGATTAACTTAGAAGAAGATAAGTTTTTTAGAAACCGCTTTGCGTATACCAAATTCTCTTTTTCTGCTATTTCAACAGAAGAGTCTAGTCAGAAACTAAAGCATCAGACTACTTTCTCTATTTCTGATCTAAATGAACTTTCAGAGAATCAGGTCTATTTAGGCTCTAATTTGAGGAAGACAATAAATGGACTTCCATATAGTTTAATGATTGAATTTGATAATTATTTTCGTTATAATGTTTCAGATTCAGAGATTGAGAATGCAAACCTAAAGATATTCTCACTTTCTCCTAATACTAGCTTTAAAGGATATGGTATTGATTTTGATTTAGGGTTTGATTTTGATTTTTCCTTTGAAGATAATTCAGTCGGCTTTCTCCCTAACATCAAGGCCGCTAAGGAGCTTGTAAAAGATATTTTGCTAATTTCTGGAGGATTGACTCATAGTGAGCAAAAACACACGCTTAAATCGTTGTCTGATGTAAACCCTTATATACATTCTTTTGGAACTAATCAATCTATTTTGGGAGACACTAGTTTTCTTCATGATTTAGAAATTACGGATGTCAATGAATTTTATTTAAGCATGCGAAATGTACTTTCAGAAGCGGAAGTTTTTGAAGGAAGTGTTGCGTACGGAATAGTTTCAAATTTTGCTCATTTTATTCATTTTGACTACCAGAGCTATAATCGTTTTAAGGTTGCATACATCGATGTAAAACAACTTCATTTGAATGCTAATTATTCCATAAAAATAAATGATATCATTAGTTTGCAAGCAGATGCTAATTACTTTAGCTGGGATGTGGATGTTTATTATAAACCTAGCTTTGCTGCAAAATTGGCAGCTCCAATAAATTTAAGAGATAAAATAAAAGTGAGTCCATCAGTAAGTTATATGGGTGAAAGAAGCGTGATGAGTGATAATATCTATGAGCTTCCTGCACAGATTCATATAAATTTAGGCGTATATTATTCCTATTCAAATCAGCTTTCGGCTTATCTGCAATTAAATAATCTTACTAACTCAAAAGAAGACCTCTGGTTGGGTTATCGTGAGATTGGTTTTAATGGATTATTTGGAGTTGATTTTTCCTTCTAAAAGTTATCAACTTATGTTGATAAAACAAGTTGTTTATTATAAGGTTTTTTATGCTTTTAATCGATAGTAACATTGTATATTTGTTTCGTTATAAAAAAGAGACTAAAAATAATATAATTTTATGAGTGAAGAAAATAAAAATCAAGATTATAGCGCAGATAATATTCAAGTGCTTGAAGGCTTAGAAGCAGTTAGGAAAAGACCTGCTATGTATATTGGTGATATTGGGGCGAAAGGATTGCATCATTTGGTGTATGAAGTAGTGGACAACTCAATTGATGAGGCTCTAGCTGGTCATTGCTCTCATATTGATTGTTTTATTAATGATAACAATTCCATAACTGTTACTGATAATGGTAGAGGGATTCCAACAGGAATGCACGAGAAAGAGGGGAAATCAGCTCTTGAGGTTGTAATGACTGTTTTACATGCAGGTGGAAAGTTTGATAAGGGCTCATATAAAGTTTCTGGAGGACTTCATGGAGTTGGAGTTTCTTGTGTTAATGCTCTTTCATCTGATTTAAGAGTTGAGGTGCATAGAGATGGCAAGATTTTTGAGCAAGAGTATAAGATTGGAGTTCCTCAATACGATGTACGTGAAGCTGGAACCACTGATAAAACAGGTACGCTTGTTACTTTTCAGCCAGATCCAGAAATTTTTGAAGATACCGTATATCATTTTGATATCTTAGTAGCTCGTCTAAGAGAGTTGGCGTTCTTAAATAAAGGAATTCATCTTTCTATTACTGATAAAAGAAGGAATGATGAAAAGGGAGAGTTTGTGAAGGAAGAGTTTTACTCTGAAGGAGGACTAAAGGAGTTTGTTTTTTTCTTAGATGAAACTAGAGTTCCTATATTGGAAGATGTGATTTATTTTGATGGAGAAAAGGATGGGGTTCCGGTTGAGGTTGCAATGTTGTATAACAGTTCTTATACTGAAAATGTTCATTCTTATGTAAATAATATTAATACGCATGAGGGAGGCACACATCTTTCTGGTTTTAGAAGGGGTCTTACTAGAACGCTTAAGAAATACGCTGATGAATCTGGCCTGCTAAAGAAAGTAAAAGTTGAAATCTCTGCTGATGATTTTAGAGAAGGATTGACAGCTGTAATTTCAGTAAAAGTAATGGAACCACAGTTTGAAGGCCAGACAAAAACCAAACTTGGTAATAAAGAAGTTACTACAGCTGTTTCACGCTCAGTAAGTAATATGCTTACCTTTTATTTAGAAGAAAACCCTGAACAAGCGCGAGTAATTGTTGAGAAAGTTGTGTTAGCTGCGACTGCTCGTAATGCCGCTAATAAAGCTAGAGAAATGGTGCAAAGGAAAAGTGTGCTGACGGGATCTGGACTGCCGGGGAAACTTTCTGATTGTTCAGAAAAAGATCCTGCAAAGTGTGAGATTTTCTTAGTTGAGGGAGATTCTGCAGGTGGTACTGCTAAGCAAGGAAGAGATAGACATTTTCAAGCAATTATGCCTCTTAGAGGTAAGATCCTTAATGTTGAAAAAGCTATGCAACATAAGGTTTTTGAAAATGAAGAGATTAAAAATATATTTAAAGCACTTGGGGTTTCTATAGGAACAGATGAAGATACAAGGGAGTTAAATTTAGAGAAGTTAAGATATCATAAGGTAGTTCTTCTGATGGATGCTGATATAGATGGATCTCATATTGCTACTTTATTATTAACTTTTTTCTTTCGATTCTTAAAACCACTTATTGAACAAGGATATGTTTATATTGCGACACCACCACTATATTTATTAAAGAAAGGAAAAGATCAAAGATATTGTTGGGATGAGAATCAAAGAGATTTGATGATCCAAGAGATGAAAGGAGACAAAAATAGTAATGTTATTATACAAAGATATAAGGGGTTAGGGGAGATGAATGCTTCACAGCTCTGGGATACAACCTTACACCCTGATAATAGGACATTGAAGAAGGTTACAATTGATAATGCAGCAGAGGCTGACAGGGTTTTTTCTATGCTTATGGGTGATGAAGTTCCCCCAAGGAGAGAGTTTATCGAGGCAAATGCTAAGTATGCAAATATTGATGCTTAAACAGAATTAAATTAATAAACAAGGGATAGATGAAAGTTACAGTAGTAGGAGCAGGGGCAGTAGGGGCAAGTTGTGCAGAATATATTGCAATTAAAAATTTTGCTTCTGAGGTAGTATTAATCGATATCAAAGAAAATTTTGCCGAAGGAAAGGCCATGGATTTAATGCAGACAGCTTCTTTGAATGGTTTTGACACTAAGATAATAGGAAGCACTAACGATTATTCAAAAACTACAGGTAGTGATATTGCAGTAATTACCTCAGGAATTCCAAGGAAGCCAGGAATGACAAGAGAGGAGTTAATTGAAATCAATGCAGGAATTGTAAAGTCAGTTGCTGAGTACCTAATTAAATATTCTCCTGATATTATTTTAATTATTGTAAGTAATCCTATGGATACCATGACTTATTTAACTCATAAAGTAACTGCTCTACCTAGCAATAGAATCATTGGGATGGGTGGTGCTTTGGATTCTGCAAGATTTAAATATAGGTTAGCGGAAGCAATGGAATGCCCTTCTTCTGATATTGATGGAATGGTGATTGGAGGGCATTCTGATAAGGGGATGGTTCCTTTAACAAGAATCGCAACTAGAAATTCTGTTAGAGTTTCCGAGTTCTTATCTAATGATAGATTGCAGAAGATATTAGAAGATACAAAAGTGGGTGGGGCTACATTAACAAGT
>Ga0208275_1000121_pt1 | contig 13655 bp, 12 predicted proteins | sample ETNtaG_FD_185757 | JGI IMG/M metagenome (GOLD analysis project Ga0208275, IMG submission 185757) | Marine microbial and viral communities from oxygen minimum zone, Eastern Pacific Ocean - ETNP201306PF49B (SPAdes) (version 2) | ecosystem: Environmental > Aquatic > Marine > Oceanic ... | reverse complement strand
GGTCGCCAACATGGAACAATGGATGCGTGTGTTCGCGGTGGAAAACGTTGTCTGCAACTGGGACAGCTACGGCGCAGCCAACGGCCAAAACATGTCCACTTTCAAGCCAGATGGCGGCCGTTTCGAGATGATCCCGTGGGACATGGATCTGGGACTCGGCCAACATTCCTTCGGCACATCCAACCCGCTTTTCAGCACCAATGATCCTTTTTTCGGGCTCACCGGTGACCCGATTATCAAGAAAATTTACCGCGTCAACCACTTCAAGCGCCACTACCTACGGGCGGTGCTCGAGTTGCTTGACGGCCCGATGAACGGCGATGCATTCAGAGAATACGTTGATAAAAAATACAACGCCCTCAAGGCCAACAAGCAAACCGTCAACCGGCCTACATCGCTCACCTCCTTCATTAAAAGCAGATCCTCCTACCTTCAAAGAACAATCGACCGGATGGACGACGAGTTTTCCGTCACTCAGGTTAACGAAATTCAAACGGACGAACTCACGGTTACCCTCTCCGGATCGGCACCGCTGCGGATGCGGTCACTCCAAGTCAACGGCGTGCCGCAGCAACTCGAATGGAAACAGCTCACCAGATGGCAACTGGTGTTGCCAGTCGAAGCCACTCGAAAATCGTACACCCTCACCGCCATCGCCGGCGACGGTCAGCCGATTGAAGACGCCACACAATCCATCGAAGTGAGCTACACCGGCGACGAGTCCTTCCCTCATGAGAGCGTGCAGATCAATGAATGGATGGCGTCCAACGACACCACGCTCAAGGATTCGGCTGACGGCGACTTTGAGGACTGGATCGAGTTGCATAACCGCAGCGAACTACCGGTCGACCTATCCGGTTGGTGGCTGACAGACGACAAGACCTCCCCGCGCAAATGGCAATTCCCCGAGGGCGCAACCATCCCGACCAGGGGCTACCTGCTGATTTGGGCTGATGACGAACCTCTGCAAACCGGCGACGAATTCCACATGCCGTTCAAGCTCACGGCCAACGGCGAATCAATTTTGTTGTTCGATCCCGAGGGCCGCTTGGCCGACGAGGTCACCTTCGGCGAACAAAAACCGGACGTGGCCATGGGCCGCTCTGCCGACAAAGGCGTCCCAACTGCCCTGGCTAAAGCCACTCCCGGTGCCAAAAATGAAAGCGAAATCGTCAGCCCGACCAAGCCGATTCAGTTGGTGTTCGTTTCAGAAAAGCCCTTCACCTTCACATTCCACGGTGTGGACGGCATGAAGTATATCATCGAACAATCGACCGATCTTCGTAGTTGGCGCGAAGTTCAAACCACCAACGGCAAAGACGATCTGATCCGCCACACCGTCCTGCTTGGTCAAGTGGAAACAGCGACCTTCTTCCGAGTGAGCGTGCAAAATTAGCCCTTGGCCAGGCGGTGGCTGAACTTGGGGTGGATTACTCCGACTTTCTGTGGCCTTTCCAGCCAGGACCGCGGACGACGCGGCCGGGCTTGGCGCCGGTGTGCTCGCCTTCCTTCAGCACCTGCACGCCGTTCACGAAGACATGCGCCACGCCGGTGGAAAACTGGTGCGGCTCCTTGAAGGTCGCGTGGTCGCTCACGGTCTCGGGATCAAACACGACCACATCGGCGAAGTAACCGGCTTTCAAGCTGCCCCGGTTCCTGATTTTCAGGTTGGCGGCCGGGAAGGAAGTCAGCCGACGAATCGCCTCCCGCAGCGGGATGATCTTTTCGTCCCGCGAGAATTTCCCCAGCACGCGGGCGAAGCTGCCGTACGCGCGCGGATGGGTCATGTCGGTGGCGTTGGCCGGGTCGAGCGAGGCGGAGTCGGAGCAGAACGACACCCACGGCAGGGCGATCTTTTTGCGGATGTTGTCCATTGACATGCTGAAGTAAACGCACTGGATGCGGCTGTTGTCCTCGAGCACGAGGTCGATGATGGTGTCCTCCGGCGACTGGCCCCGGATGCTCGCCGCCTCGGCGACGGTTTTGCCCATGAATTTTTTGCCCAGCTCCTCGTTCTCGAACCCGACCATCATGATGCCTTCCGGCGGCTGGTTGGCGAGTTGCTCGCGCAGGTCGCCGAGCAACCGCTTGCGCGCCTCGGGCTCGCGCATGCGATTCATCCACGCCTCGTGTCCGCCCTCCTGCACCCACGTCGGAATCACGCCGGTCAAGCCGGTGGAACTGGCGTTGTAAGTGTACATGTCGGCGGTGATCTGCAGGCCGTCCTTCTGCGCCTGCTCGACACGGCGGATCAACTCGTCGAGTTTGTGCCAATTCCCCCGGCGCGACGCCTTGAGGTGATAAATCTCCGACCGAATGCCGGCCTCGCGCGCGATGGTGAACAGCTCGTCGAGTGCCTCGAGCAGTTGCGATCCCTCGCTGCGCATGTGGGAGATGTACAGCCCGTCGTACTCCGCGACCGCCTTGGCCAGGCTCACCAGTTCCTCCGTCGGGGCGTAGTCAGCCGGGGCATAAATCAGGGCCGTGCTGATGCCCACCGCGCCCTCCTCCATCGCCGCCCGGGCGAGCGCCTGCATCCGATCCAGCTCAGCCTCGGTGGCGGGACGATTTTCGTAACCAACCTCGTGCACGCGCAGCGTCGTCGCGCCAACGAACGACGCAAGGTTCGGCGACACGCCGAGGCCCACAAGATGCTCGAGCCCTTGTCCAAGCGTGGTCCATGGAATATCCGTACCGTCCTTGCGCCGGCGCATGCGCTCGTTGAGCGGGCCAAGCGACGAGCCCTCCCCGAGCACCTCGAGCGTGACACCCTGCCGGATGTCGCTCTGCGATCTACCGTCCCGCCGCAACGCGTTGGCCGTCCAGCTCAGCATGTTGATGAAACCCGGCGAAACTGCCTTGCCAGTGGCGTCAATCACCGTCCCAGCGCGCAGCTCCGCCGGCGCGCCCAGGTACGAAATCCGGTCGCCGCGAATGGCCACCGTCCCGACAAACGGCACGCCGCCGCTGCCGTCGTAAATCGTCCCGTTTTGAATAACCACATCATGCCTCGCCCCGCCCGGTCCGCGCACGGGACTCGCGCACGACACGACCAACAAACCCAGGCCAAGCGGAAGCAGAAGATCAGCGAAAAGTTTCTTCAAGGACATCGGCGGGAAATTGAGCCGCAACCCCGGAGAAAAGCAAGCCCGCTTAGCCAAGTAGTGTGGCCAGTGCGATCAGTGACGGCGTCGACAGCGATGACCGTCACTGGCGTGCCGGTTACGCGCAGGCATTGGAGGATGTGACGGGGACGTTGAACAGGTACCGGAAGGTGGCGTGAAGAAGACGCTGACGAGACGCGATAAAATCGTGCTGGCCATTGTGGAGGAGATTGAAAGCCAGTACGAAGCGAACGAAGAACCTGAACCCGTGGAAACCGTCATCGAGAAGTTTGTCGGCGAGTTGATGGATGAGGTTGAAAAGGAACTCATCTTCTGGGAACGATGACTGCCGTGTTTGCGGAGGAGGTCACTCGACCACTTTGACGCGGTAGAAGATTTTCGGGGGATCGTGATCCCTCTCTTCATCAAACCGAACCGCAGTGCCTGTCCCGGTGTAGGCCTTGATCACTTCCCAGTTCAGCAGATCAAATGAATCCTGCACCTCGTAGACCTTTCCCTCCTTCGCATCAAAGCTGAATGCAAAGCGTCCGTGCTGCACCAAGCGAGGTGGCATAAGTGCCAATTCTTGACCCGTCTTGCCGCCGTGTTTGCGGAGGAGGTCGGCGAGTTCGTTTTTACCGAATCTGAAAGCTTGATCTAGCGGTGTCCTGCGACCCCAGTCCTTCGGATTCACATCCGCACCTTTGGCGATTAGCAGTTCGGCGTTTTCCGCGTGACCCCAAGAAGCCGCCCAATGCAAAGGAGTCCATCCTCGGTATAGTCCTTCCGCCACTTTTGCATTCACATCCGCACCTTCAGCGATTAGCAGTTCGACAGTTTCCTTGTGACCGTACCAAGCCGCAAGAAGCAAAGGAGTCTCTCCAACACCATCCTTCGCATTCACATCCGCACCTTTTGCGATTAGTCGTTCTACGATTTCCGTGTAGCCCCCAAGAGCCGCATTGGACAAAAAAGACGCCTCCTTCTCCGTATCCACATCTGCACCGTGGGCGATAAGTAGTTCGACGATTTCATTGCGATCACGAAAAACCGCAAAATACAAAGGAGTCAATCCGTCCACATCCTTCGCATTAACATCCGCACCTTCGGCAACCAGCAGTTCGACGATTTCCTTGTGTCCATCATAAGCCGCCCAATGCAAAGGAGTACCTCCATCCCCCCAATTAGTCTTTGCATTCACATCCACGCCTTTATCCAATTCCGCTTGTACGCCAGCAAGATCGCCTCTCGCGACAGCATCGTGAATCGGATCAGCGAAGGCGGTTGTGGCCAGTAGCGAGGTGACTGCGAGGGTTAGGAGTGTGCGTTTCACGGTCCTGATGTGCGCTAACCGATAGCAGACCACCCAAAACCGTCAAACTCCAATTAGCCACCTTTGCCGAAACCGTGTCTATTGCAGGCACGGCTTTTTTTGAGCCGGGAATGAATCCTAACTTGCAGGAATAAGCATGGCAGAAGAAGTAGCAGAGGCAACGGATAGCCTCCCTAAAGAAACAGGACTAGTGGGACTAGACGGTCCTTTGGAGGAACTGGACTTGACCAAGATGTTGGTCGAGTCGTTTGAACCAGAGGAACAGGAACGGTCCGAGGAGACATCGTCGAGTGGCGATGCGGTGGAGGAAGCCGAGCCGGTCGAGGAATCGACCGAGGAAGCAGTCCGTGCATTTCGCAGTCAATTGCCCAGGCAAAAATCACCCGGAATAAAACTTGAATTGATTCACGGGATGCCGCCATTTTGTCGGTCGCCGCCTTATGAAACCATTGAAACGAATATTTGAATCAAGAGCAGCCGTGTTCGCCGGCCTGCTGATCGCCGCGCTGGGCACCGGCTGCGTCACGCCGGGTGGCAGCAATACCGAACTGTTCAACGGCAAAGACCTCACCGGCTGGGAGGTCACCGACTTTGCCGGCGGAGGTGCGATCGAGGTGAAGGACGGCGAGATCCACATCGCCATGGGCGAACTGATCTCCGGCATCAACCTCGCCCACGAGAACATCCCGCGCACGAACTACGAGCTGTCCGCCGAGGCGATGAAGCTGGATGGCAATGACTTTTTCTGCGGGCTGACCTTCCCGGTGGGCGACACATATGCGTCGTTCATCCCCGGCGGCTGGGGCGGCACGGTGGTCGGCATCTCGAGCATCGACGGGATGGACGCCTCGGAAAACGAGACCGCCACGTTCAAGGAATTCAAAACCCACCAGTGGTACCGTTTCCGGGTGCGCGTGACGCCGGGCAAGATCCAGTGCTGGATGGACGATGAGATGGTGGTGGACCTCCTGCTCGAGGACCGCTCCATCGCGCCGCGACCCGGGCCGATCGAGTTGTCGGTGCCGATCGGCATCACCTCGTTCCAGACCGTGACGCGCATCCGCAACATCAGGCTTCAACCGATCAAGCCGTAACCACTCCCGCCCTTGGCCAAGATCATCGTCATCACCGGCGTGACCCGCGGTATCGGCCGTGGCTTGGCCGATGAGTTCGCACGGCTGGGGCACAAGGTCATCGGCTGCGGCCGCTCCGCCGACCAGATCGCCGAGCTGCAAACCTCGCTTGGCCAAGCGCACGACTTTGCGGCGGTGGACGTCACCGACGACCGCGCCGTCGCCGACTGGACCAGGCGCATGCTCGCCGAACACGGCGCGCCCGACCTGCTCATCAACAACGCGGCGATCATGAACGCCAACGCCAACCTCGTCGACGTGCCGGCGGCGGAGTTCGACGCGGTAATCGACATCAACATCAAGGGCGTGGCGAATGTCACGCGGCATTTTGCACCGGCGATGATCGAGCGCAACAACGGCGTGATCGTGAACCTCAGTTCCGGCTGGGGCCGCGGCACCTCGCCCGAGGTGGCGCCCTACTGTGCGACCAAGTGGGCGATGGAAGGCCTGAGCAAGGCGATGGCCGAGGAACTGCCGAGCGGCATGGCCTGCGTGCCGCTCAGCCCCGGCGTGGTCAACACCAAGATGCTGCAGAGCTGCTTCAGCGCCGGGGCCGCCTCCGCACGCAAGCCGGACGCCTTCGCCAAGGTCGCCGCGCCGTTCCTACTCGCGCTTGGCCCGAAGGACAACGGCCAGTCGCTCACCGTCCCCGGCTGAGCGCGCCTGGCCAGGTGTCAGTTGAAACTCTCGAACCGATCCGTGTCGGCCATGATGTCGCTGAGCATCGAGAGACCGGAGAAAACCGCCGAGTCGTCGAGTGGCAGTTTGCGCTGGCGCATGCTGTAGGCACAACCGAACAGGTTCAGGCCGTCGGCCTTGAGCTTGGCCAGGCGCGGGTCACCGATGCCCGGCACCGCGTCGTCAATGCAGTAGAGAAAAACCTTCTCGCCCTTGGCCAAGCCTTTCGCCGCCAGATCGAGCGCTTGGCCAAAGCCGGGTTGATCGGGCGCCACCGACACCATCAGGCCAAGTTTTTTTGGTTCGGCGCTCAAGGCAAAATCACTCCCGCTTGGCCAGGCGCTTGAGGTGTTTCTCGACCGTTGGCCTGTCTTTCACATAGCCAAGTAAGCCGAGGAACTCGTGCATGCGCGTGACAGTGGCGAGAAACATTTTGTTGTCGTACCGGCCGAGGTTGAAGAAGCCGTGCGGCATGTCGTCGTAGCCGGCCAACTCCGCACGCAAACCGGTTTTGGTGGCCTGTTTCACGTACGCCTCGGCGGTCAAGTAAGGCACCGTCGTGTCTGCCTTGCCGTGGAGCACGAGTGTCGGCGGCAGACCCTTTCGAATGTTGTGATACGGCGACAAAGTCGCAGGCTCTTTCAGTCCCAGCCGCTTCATTAAGGCCTCATTATTATCGCCACCATAAGGCTTCACACCATCTGCTAATGCGGTGGAAATGACTGGATTGTAAAGCACAAGCACATTAGGCACGGAACTGACGTTGTCGTCCTCGCCCGGTTCGTTGTGCTCCGGCAATATACCGGTACAGGCGGCAACGTGGCCTCCAGCCGAGCCACCACCGGAAACGATACGATTCGGATCGACTCCAAGTCGTCTGGCATTTTGGCGAATCCAGCGCACGGCGGATTTGCCATCGCGCACGCAGTGGAACGGCTTGGTGCCCTGCCGGCTCGAGACCCGGTAATCGGCGGTCATCGCCACCATCCCCTTCGAGGCGAGGTAGCGGCAGTGCTCCTGAAATTGCTTCGGGGTTCCACCGGTCCAACCACCACCAAAGAAAAACACGATCGCTGGACGCTTGGCGCCGGCCTTGTGCCCCTTCGGCTCGTAAATATAAACCTTCAACTTCACGTCGCCGATCGTCTTGTAAACCTCGGCTCGTGAGCCGGGCAATTCGAAGCTACTCTCGTATCCCTCCTTTTTTTCTTGGGTCAACACCGCCAGAGGCGCCAGTAATGCAGCCGCTAATGGGACGACTCTTTTCATGGCTGATTAAATCTCAAACTTCAATTCGGGGTTGATTTCACTCAATATTTGTAGGCTTTTTTTAAAACCTGAGTTCTCGGTGACACTTTTTGAGGCCATCGATGTTGCCTCGGTATTCAACCAACAGATCGTGCTCAATGTTGGTACAGATGGACTGTTTGCCCCTGACCTCTGAAAACGGAATCCACCAGACTTCATTGCACGGAACGAGTACCAGCCCGAAATAGCTGTAATCGTCCTCCGAGTAAAGCTTGTAGGCCGCACCGATTGCCCCTCTGGCTGACCGGCTCGTATGCTTGAGGTTCAGCCATCAACCCTCAGTTTTTAAGGCTGAAAGCTTTTTGCGGCAACAGTTAAAACGCCTTGAAAACTGCGTTCATTGCGATGACGGTCGGCTCACCATGAAATCACAACTGATCACAATCGTCGCAGCCGTGGTTCTGGTGGGGTGTGCCTCAGTCTATCCCAATCAACCTACGATTGCATTTCCTGGAGCTGAGGGATACGGACGCTTTGCCAAGGGTGGTCGTGGAGGCGATGTATATATTGTTACTAATTTAAATGATGATGGTCCTGGTTCTCTGCGTTACGGTATAGAGAATATGAACGGGCCAAGGACCATTGTGTTTTCGGTATCAGGAACTATAGAACTTAAAGATTCCATGAAAATTAAGGATTCAAATCTTACCATTGCCGGTCAAACTGCCCCTGGTGATGGTATTTGCTTAAAGGATTATGGCCTTAAACTTGAAGATGTAAATAATATCATCATGAGGTATATCAGGCTTAGGATTGGCGATCAAAATAAGGGCACTTCCAGCGGCGCTGATTGCATCACAAGTTCAAATATTTCTGATGTTATTTTTGATCATATTTCTGCGGGATGGGGTATTGATGCTATTCATGATAACCGGGGAGGAGGACATTTTACTTTGCAATGGTCAATTTATGGTGAAACTTTGCACGATAGCATTCACTATGAAAAGATGCCTCATTCAAAGCTTGGGTCTTTCAGGGGGACGACAAAAAACATAAGCCTTCATCATAACTTGCTTCACTCTACTCATAACAGACATCCCAGCATGGGAGGAAGTGATCTCACGCCTCCAGATGTCATTATAGATTTTCGAAATAACCTAATTTACAATGCAGGTGGCACTACAAACCTGGGAAGTGGCCAACGTAATGTAATCAATAATTACTATAAAAATGGTCCGGATACTGACACGGGTGATCTTCCAATGAGGATAAAAGCAAAGCCGGGTAAAGGACCAGAGCCAACGGGATTTACATCAGGCAATATTTTTACCTGGAATCAAGATTGGACAGATGATAATTATTCAGCAATTCAATATGTACAAGACGGCGACAAGTACTTAAGCACAAGCCAGGAAGCATGGGAATTGCCGGGTGAGCTGGTTTTTGGTGCTGATAAACCTGCGACAGATACGGCTAAAGATGCGTATAGCAAAGTTTTAAAATATGCCGGCGCATCTAAAAGCAGGGATACATGTGATAAACGCATCATCAATGAAGTGAAAACGAGCACAGGAAAGGTTGCTGACTCTCAGGAGGATGTGGGCGGATGGCCAACATTAAAATCTCTGCCTGCACCAACAGACGCTGACAAAGACGGCATGGCTGATGAATGGGAAACAGCAAATGGATTAAACCCAAATGATGCTGAGGACAGAAACGAGGACAGGAATTCTGATGGATTCACCAACCTTGAGGAATACGTCAACAGCCTGACGCAGAAATAAATTGGGTCCAGGTGAAGAATTGAAAGCCGCTGGCAAATGAAACACCTCCTACTCACAACAATCGCAGCCGTGGTGCTGGCCACAACCGCCTTCGCCGACCCGATTCACACTGCTGCCAGAAACGGTGACTTGGCAGGTGTCCAAGCGGAATTGGACAAAGGCGTGGATGTGAACGCGAAGCGTGAGGGCGGATCGACTCCTCTGCATGGTGCGGCTGAAGGAGGCCACGAGGAAATTGTCGAGTTGTTGATTGTTGCGGGTGCGGATTTGCATGCAAGGACTGTTCCCATGTTAGGAGGTGGAGGATGGACGCCTTTGCATTCGGCAGCCAGGCAAGGTCACAGGGAAATCGTCGAACTACTTATTGCTAATGGCACCGATGTGAATTCAAGGGATTCTACAGGCAAGTCCAGTTTGCATGATGCGGCCCTTGAAGGTCACAAGGAAATCGTCGAATTGCTTATAATCAAAGGCGCGGATTTGAATGCTGAGAGTGGATATTACGGGACTCCATTGCATGTGGCGGCCGGTATAGGTCACAAGGAAATCGTTGAGTTGCTAATCGCGAACGGCGCGAATGTGAATGTAAAAGATGGTTTTGGGCGAACTCCGCTAGATGCTGCCGAATTGGTATATGAATGGGATTCGCCTAAGGCCAAAGTCGCAAAAAAGAATATTGCTGATGTCATCCGCAAACATCAATTGATACCCCGTTTGACCTATAGCAGGGAACTGTCTGGTTTTAGTTTCACTGCCAAGGATGGGATAACCTACAAGGTCGAGGTGACCCAAGACTTCAAGCAGTGGGATGAGTTGGAAACAATCGAGGGAACCGGCAAGCAGGTTAAGTTCATCGACCCAAGACAGCCGCTGTTGCCGTTCAAGCGAAACTTCTATCGCGTCAAAGTGGTCGAGTGACCTCCTCCGCAAACACCGAGCGAAGACGGGTGAAGAATTGAAAGCTGAAGAGAAATGAAAAAATACATTGGATTGAGTTTACTGGTTCTGTGGGGCCTTGTCACATTATCTATAGTTGCTTCCGCCGACGTGAGGCTACCTGCTATTGTGGGCGATCATATGATTTTACAGCAGCAGACGGGAGCTCCTGTCTGGGGTTGGGCTGATCCAGGCGAAACTGTGACGGTCGAGGGAAATTGGGGCCAAAAAACCACGACAACTACTGCCGACAACGGAAAATGGAAAGTTTTCCTGAAGACTCCGTCACATGGCGGCCCTCACAACCTCAAGATCAATGGCAAAAACGAAATCACCATCAACAACGTGCTAATCGGTGAAGTGTGGCTTTGCGCCGGACAATCGAATATGGGGTGGAGGCTTAGCGCGGTATTTGAGGGGGCGGAGGACGCCGCTTCCGCCAACTACCCGAATTTCCGCATATTCCGTTCGGAACGAAAACACAGCCATGAACCCCAGAAAGATTGTATCGCCAAGTGGACTCCGTGTACGCCTGATTCAGCAGCCACGTGCTCTGCTGTCTCCTTTTACTTTGCTCGCAAATTACACCAGGAACTGGGAATTCCCATCGGCATTGTGCTGCAGCCCTATGCCGGAACACCGATTGAGGGGTGGATGCCTAGGGAAATTCAGATGAATGATCCCATAACCCGCAAGTATGCTGAGGAGATGGATGAGGAATCTGAAGCCTATGACCCCGCTCTGGCAAAGAAACAACTCGAAAGAGCCATGCAACGATGGAAGCGGGGCGAGCGAAAGGGGAAACCCGTCTTGAGAATGCCAAAAAATTGGGGGCATCAATATCCGGGAAATATATTTAATGGCATGATTCATCCGATCATGCCCTACGGTATTCGCGGCGCGATTTGGTATCAGGGCGAAAGAAATTCCAAAGATGTCCCGCAGGCTTTGAATTATCGCAAGCAACTTGCCCTGCTTATCAACTATTATCGCTCATCTTGGCATGAGCTTTCCGGTGGAAATGTAGCGAAGGACTTCCCCTTCTACTTCACGCAACTGCCAAGTTGGCATTCGGCACAGGAAAAACCCGTCGAAGGCCTTGAGGCATCTTGGACGGTGAATCGGGAAATGATGCGTCTGGTGGATTCAGAAGTGGCTAACACTGGAATGGTCGTTTCAATCGACACCGGTGACACGATCGCACTACATCCGAAAAACAAGAAACCAATCGGCATTCGGCATGCCTATTTGGCACTGAAACAAACCTACGAAAAAAACATTGCAGCCTACGGCCCGCGCTTTAAAAAGCAGTCATTTCAGGGAAATCGGATAGTTCTGGAGTTCGATTCGTTCGGCAAAGGGTTAATGGCAGCTAAGCCGGGAAAGTTGAACTCCTTCGCTATTGCCGGGAAAGACAGAAAGTGGCATTGGGCGGTTTCTGATATCAAAGGGAGCACCGTAGTGGTTTCCTCGGCGATGGTTCCAAATCCCATGGCGGTACGTTATGCATGGGCAATGAATCCCTCACAACGCAACCTGCTCTACAACAGGGAAGGCATTCCGGCTTCGCCTTTCAGAACTGACAATTGGCCGCTTTTTGATCCAGATATGGATCAGGTGGTGACGCTAAACAAACCTCAAAAACCAGAAGGCTATAAACCCAAAGACTGGACGCGCCCGAAAATGACGCAGTAGTGTTGATTTCGTGAATCAAGAAAGCTGAAGGGAAATGAAACACCTCCTACTCACAACAATCGCAGCCGTGCTGTTGGCGTGAGATGTTTTAGGAGTGGTTGACATCTTTGTGTGGAGGTGTGACTGAAATGGGTCGGGGTAAAAAATGACTAATTCCTTCTTTCCAAAACATAACAGAGATTTTTGGGGCGCGCGGACACCGTTTGCACCAAGTCGTTGTCCTGTTTATTACGGTTGGGTGATTGTCCTAGTGGCTACAATCGGTTCTATCTTTAGCATCCCTGGTCAAACGATGGGATTCAGTGTCTTTACGGATGTGTTGATTCAGGAACTTGGTCTTAGTCGTGTGGAACTCAGTTTGGCATATTGCATTGGAACTGTCGCTAGTGGCTTAACTCTGCCATGGCTTGGAAACGTCTTGGATCAATGGGGGGAACGAAAGATGGCGGTTGTTTCAGTCATTGCGACCGGGTTCATATTATTCTACTTGGCTAAAGTCTCAGTGATTAGTCATGCACTTGGCAGAGTTCTCCCTGTTGGCATTACGGCGTTTGTCGTCATTTGCATTGGTTTTTATCTAATCCGTGCATCAGCTCAAGGCGTGTTGTCTATGACATGCCGAAACGCCATTGGAAAATGGTTCAATCACAAGCGTGGCTTGGCCCTGGCAATCAGTGGAGTCTTGGTTTCATTCAGTTATTCGTTTGCACCAAAAGGCCTAAACTGGCTGATAGAACGATATGGTTACGATGGCGCTTGGTTTGTAATGGGAACGGTCACTTTGGTCGTAATGGCTCCTTTGGCTTGGTTGCTTTTCCGAAATGCACCGGAGGAAGACGGCTTGAAAATGGATGGAGTCAGTAAGCCGATTATAAAACCTGACAATCCCGACATGCATGTACACCGGGAGTTCACTCGTAGTGAAGCTATTCATGACTACTCTTTTTGGGTGTTCAATATTACATTTTCATTTTACGGAATGTATGCAACGGCATTCACGTTTCACATACTGTCACTGGGTGCAGCATACGATTTCAATAGTGATCGCATTCTCTCATTGTTTGTTCCTATTGCAGCAACAAGCGTAATGACAAATCTACTTTTTGGATTCATAAATACCCAAATTAGACTGAAGTTTCTTTTGCTCATTATGAATCTCGGATGCATCATGGCAGCCCTTGGAATGTTGTTTCTTAACAAACCAGCAGGAGTTCCGGCGTATGTAATAGGAAACGGAATTGCGAGTGGAGGCTTTGTCAGCTTGACAGGGATAGTTTTTCCTCGATTCTACGGCCGACTACACCTTGGGGCAATTAGTGGCGTAAACATGTCCACTATGGTGATCGGAAGTGGACTTGGGCCACTATTATTTGGTTTATGCGAATATCTAACTGGTACTTATAGGGAAATACTCATTGCAAGTGTTGTTGCTCCCACGTTATTGGCATTACTTAGCCTAAAAGCTGACAATCCGCAACGCAATTTAATCAACAAAACCACCTCCGCAAACACGGCGGCAAGACGGGTGAAGAATTGAAAGCTGAAGGAAAATGAAACACCTCCTACTCACAACAATCGCAGCCGTGCTGTTGGTGGGGTGTAATTCTCCAGATACAGTTGACTCCGTAATCGGTCAATCACCTCCAACTAGTCAGCCTAATCAAGTCGTAAAGACACCTATTCCCATACCATTAACGGAGATCGAACTACCAACAGAGAACGAAAAATCAGCCTTAATAGACAA
>Ga0208275_1000120_pt1 | contig 13668 bp, 10 predicted proteins | sample ETNtaG_FD_185757 | JGI IMG/M metagenome (GOLD analysis project Ga0208275, IMG submission 185757) | Marine microbial and viral communities from oxygen minimum zone, Eastern Pacific Ocean - ETNP201306PF49B (SPAdes) (version 2) | ecosystem: Environmental > Aquatic > Marine > Oceanic ... | reverse complement strand
TCTTTGTACCAGTTCCTATTCCAGCAGCAACAGTAGTACTTGCTGTCGAAACCTTAACTCCACCAAAATCAGAAGATCCTGTACCTACTACTAGATCATTTAAATTATATGATAAAGTGAAAACATTATATCCATTTACAGCATACTTAGTCGGATGGAACTGAATAATACCGTCAGATCCAGCAAGAGCATAATCAAAAGACCCTAAATCGTATTGAGTATCAACTCTTGCATATTGATTCATATATCCAAGTCCACCGTCATCATGCAATAATGTCATTATCATCATTTGACGTTCATTAGTATATCTACGATCTTGAACATAAGTTATATACTTATGAGCATTTGCATCAGCATTTGCAAAAGTGGCAACATTACTATATCTTGTTGCTCTTGGATTGCTATTAAACTGAGAACTGACATCATCAATAGAAAGAACTCTATTACCAATAGATTCTGAATAATCTGTTAATATCTTACTATTAAATACAACTTCATCCGAAATTGAGGTTAATTCACTACCTTGAAGTTTTCCAATCTTACTATTTTCCGAAGCTAAATCATAGTTGTAAACACAATTCAAATCACCATTACCAACAAAATCAACAATTGCTTCGTGATAACTTTGAGTTGTTGCAGAACCAACAATAAGATTATTAGATGGTTCTGTTTCAATCTGCATATTTGAAAACTTCTTAAATCCTGCAGTATGATTTAATGTACTTACTACATCGTCCCATTCACTTAAATCAACACTTGATTGTAATGCATATGAGAACCTTTGATAATAATCACCATCTTGAATTACCTGACTACTTAAATTCAAGAAACCTTTTTTATCTTCCCATCCAGATTCCACTGTTGATTTTGCATCAAGATCATATGTTGCTGTGAAATTTTTAGTTGAAGATACTGTTCCTCTTGTCTTTGTAGATGTTCCTTCTATCACATGTCCAGGAACAAAATCCTTATTAGTTTGGACTTTGAGATATCCAGTTTGACTATCCCAACTACCAACTTTTCCTATAATAGATGGATCATCTAAAGAAATAATACCTTCACCCTTTAGGAAATTTGTTGTTGTAAGTTTGATATCAAACACTGGAAAATCTTTTTTGGCTATAATCCTACCAGATGATGCTGGACCATAGAATGATCCTGGAGTTTCACCAATTGATAGATGATCATCAAGACTAACTGTTACAAATCCAACTCCACCAAGATTTTCATCTTTTCCAGTAATTGTAAATAATTTGTAGTTATATTGATTAGTATTATATCCCTTTCCATCTCCAACAACTATTACATAACCAGTACCAGGATCCAATGCAGTTCTACCAACAGCAACATTCTCAATCATAACTTCATCACCAATTGAAAATGGGAATGAATTTGCCGTACTAAACCCTGTAGATAATGTAATAGTTGCGTCTCTGGTTATTGTACTATATCCAATAGTACTAATACCAACACCGTTAGAATTCCTAGTAGGAAGTAATCTTGGAGTAAGATTATTAACTCCATAAGTATTCTTCATAATTTTGAGTTCACTAGCACCACTTTCAAAAAGTAAATCAACTTCTCCTTTTAGTTCATCAGTTCTTCCATCAAAAACAAGGACTTTAGGTGGAATCGGACCATATCCCCTACCAGCAGAAGTAATTCCAATCCTATCAAAAATGGCAAGATCTTCAATTGAGATTATTTCAGGTAGTTTAGCAGTTGGTCTTAAAGTTTTGTCATAAGGATAATCAAAACCAACATCTCTCATTTTAGTTTTCTTAATAAGTCCAACATTATCACTTTCAAAAGTAAGGACAGCATTTGATCCTATTCCAGATGTTGTATCATTTTCTGTAGTCTTTTTTGCAACTCCAGCATATAAAGGCATCTTATAATAGTTATTGCCACCATTAAAGATTTTTACTTCAGTAATTGATCCAATACCAGTAGAAGAATCGGTTGAATATACAATAGTAGAATTACTTTGTGTATATGATAAACTTTCTGGAACTTTTGAAAGATAATAAGTAAATGTATTTGTTCCTCCAATAGAAACAGTTTGTTTTCCATTATAAATGCTATCAATAATTTCTATTGTATTATTTCCATTTACTTCATTATCAATAGATATTTGGAGTTTTTCTTCTGTAAGTTGATCAGTCTGAATTGGAACCAAATTATAATAAAGTTCTCTTGGAAGTTCTGAGTTAGAAACTAAAGTAACTTGACCATCAATACCAATTACACCAGATTTAATTACTTCAAATTCAGATGAATATTTGACTTTATTAAATATTCTTTCTTGACCTTCATCTTCAAAAAATTCAAATGTAAATGCAGGGTATTCAATAGCATTTTTTACATAAACTAATGAAGAATCTGAAAGATCAAAGACAATTGAAGCATTTCTATACAACTTAATTGGTGGATTTACTGGAGAGAAATAAGAATTTTGAGCACTTGTAATATCAACAATTGTTGGAACAGAACTTATAGAATCATAATAAGATTCTGATAACTTAATAGTATCCTTATTAACAATCACCACATAATAGAACTTTTCGTTTGTAAGTCCACCTGCAGGAGTATCCGCAGTATAAATTAACTTCTGTCCTAAGACAAAACCATGATCAGAAACTGTAATTTCATTAGTTGTTATGTTTATATCACCTGCAGCAATTGTTCTTTTATCTATTACAATTCTTCTATTATAATCATTATATGAAACTGTAGAAGCAATCGAAACTGATGGTTTTACATCAACATAAACATTATCTGAAATAAAGACATTATGCGTCGTTGCAGTAGCAACAGTCACCGTATTCTTATAAACTGATGTACCAACTACATTATCATAATTTGTTTTAAAACTCTGCTTATCACCAGACCCAACATTAGTAAAATACAATAACCCTAAAGATGTAGTCGTATTTCCAATTCCAGCAAATGTACCTGTAGATGCTAATCCAACTCTTACTGTCGAAATACCAATTAAATCATTATCTATTTTTGCCACATATAGTCTCTGTTGGTCACTTAATGCTAACTCAGCAGATCCATTAGTAGAAACACCAATAGCAGATCCACCATTTAAGTTATAAACTAATTCATCATTAGTCTTTAACTCATGGTTTGGTAGATAAAGAGATTGTGTTGGAATATATTTTTGCGTAATTCCTGCACCAGGATTAGAGAAAGTTATGGTAGTTCCAATACCAACCAAAGTTCCCAATCCAAGAGTGTCGGGTGGATTGAAATAAATCTCTTTATTAAGTCTAAAGTTAAAAGATGTTTTAAGTCCTACATTACATGTAAATCTTCTTGGATCCTCATAAAGAATTTCTGTTGCTGTATGTGCAATACCATAACTACCTGTTCCTTCTACTTCTCTTAAAACTCTAAGTCTACTGGATATTTTATCGATATTTAAAACTTTAACCTTTTCAGCCGTAGTTCCAATGCCAACCGTTAAAACATTATTTTCTCTAATATTATCTATATCCAAATTGCCATAAACAGAGAAATATGTAACTATTCCTGTTGCACCAGTTGTTCCAACTCCTGTCGTCAAAACATGAACTGATGTTGTAACACCAATATTATAATCACCAGAAAGTTGTGTAGCAGATGTACTTATTCCAGAAATAGAAACTAATTCAACATTCAAATAGTTATGTGGTGAAGAAGAATAAAAAGCATATTCTCCAGACTTATTTGTAGATACTACTTCTAGATCATTTATTGATGTAGTTGCACAACTAATAGAAGTAACATCCTTGCCACCAACTTTAGATACCTTTATATCAGCACCAAATCCACTAGTACCAGTATTATCGAAAAGAATAGAATCATTTACTTTATAATTGGTTCCACCTGTAACAATTCCAACAGAAGTTATTTTCCCTGGAGTAGCAAATGAAACATCAGATAATTGATCATCTTTCATTTTATATGGAAGAGGAAAATACTTATAAGATTCTTCTTTTTCAAGTAAGTTATACATTGTAGTATTTCTTAACCACTTACTCGCTTGAATATCATAATCATCTTGATTAGAACTCTTTATAAAGTTAAAATCACTTGGTTTTGAATGAAATTTATCTCCAATTAAATATGGAAATACAGGTCTCTTATAGTTGACAAATACACCACTAGAATCAGCAAGTGCATCACTAATAGTAGCAAAATAAGCATATGTCCCTTTTGGAAATTCTGGTGTTACACAAAATCTTCCATTATTTTCATCAAGAACAGCAGCACTCGAAGATGGAATATGTACATAATCTTCTACAAAAAATCCTTCCTCAAAAATACTAATAGAAGGTCTATCTACAGAAATATTTAATTTATATCCAGAAAGCATTTGCGTAATAACGCCACCATCAATCTTAGAATATCCATAAGGACCATAAATTGGATTTCCATCATATGCCCATCCAATGATGGGAGAATGCTGTTTAGATTCTTCCTCCTGTCCATTAATTTTTATTAGATCAGGACTATCAAAAAGACTATTACCAGACTGATCCGAAGCATATAAAATTTCTCTAAGTTTTCTTGGTGAATATAAATGAACATATTGCAATCCATAATCCGTATTTAATCCATCATCAATAAACCCATCGTCATCAGTAATAAACCTATAATTTTTCTGGGTTAAATTAACTTTCCATTTTTGTAGTTCTATTCTAAAAACAGCCTTAGATCCTGGATATGTTATTGTAGTATCGGTTTCTCCTTGAACAAATCCTATACCACCATTAATAACATTTACTTTAGTAACCTGTCCATTTTCAATAACTGGTGTTAATGTTAATCCACTACCACCATCAATTTCAATAGATGGTGGTGCTTTGATATTTGATCCACCATTTTCGACTATAACTTCAAGAATCTTTCCATCCTTAACTACTGGAGTAATCTGAAGACTATTACCATTATCAATAGAAATTTCTGGTTCTTTATTAAAGTTTAATATTTCATCAGAACCATATCCGCTACCTTTAGCAACCAAATTTACAGATACGATTTCTCCAGTAACAATTGGTTGTATTGAAGCTTCAAATGTTTCAGATCCTATAGAAGAAATACCAATTCTACCATTAAGTTTAACTGAGATTGGTTGATAATTAAAATAATGAATATCTCCAGCGATTATTGTACTTGTTAAACTAATATATTGTTCTATATCATAATAATATCTTTCTCTTCCGGAAATTGATCCTACTTGAGATAATTTGAATGTATCCTTATCAAGTTTTGTTATATAATAATCTGTTCCAGAAGTTAATCCACCAATTGCTGTTCCTTCTGTGGAATAATTTATCAATTCTCCAGAGTTATATCCATGATTTTCTACAGTTATTTGATCAAGCGCAGTAGATAATCCAACAACAGTAGTCTTTTTATTTTCATATCCAGAACCGCTATTAACAATATTAATTGAACTAACAACTGATTTTTTAGATACAGAAGTAAATGCATGCCTACCAGATCCATAACCAGTAAGTGATACAGTATTAATTCCTACTACAGCCTCATCTTTTGTTTTATAAAGTTTTACACTAGTCGTATCTTGAACATCAACAAAATATTCTGCCTCTGTGGTCAATCCAACAATAACATCTTGATTATTTGTTTTATAGATTACATGTTCATAATCTCTAAACTTGTGATATGTACTAAAAGCAATAATATTATTAGTAAGATCTACTAATCCAAAACTTTCATCTGAATTAAAATCAACTTCATGATCAACTAATTTAAGATTTACCTCTGCTTTTGCGCCTATACCATTTCCACCACTAATTTTAATTGTAGGTTTTTCTATATAATCAAATCCACCATCAATAACTCTAATTTCTTCAAATGTTCCTCTTATAGCAACATTTGCTGTAGCACCAACACCTGCTGGGTCAGAAATATTAAAATCGGGTGGAGTTATTACATTATATCCAGATCCGCCGCCATCAACAGAAATATTTTCTATTCTTCCATAGTATATACTATCTGCTGATTTATAATTTAAAATTTCAACTCCATTTACCAAAATACCCAAAGCAACTCCAGGTTCTGTTTCAATTAATCCTCCTACATCACTTGGATCCTGTATTTTTCTAAGTAACTTATGATTTTCTAATTCTTGACCACGAAACTTATAAAATTCAATAGTATTATCAGTTATTGTAATAGGTTCTGTTGTTATATAATCTTCATTATAGAGTTCTGATCTACTTCTCGCTAACTTTAATGATGTTGTATCTGATAATCTTTTTACAAAGTAAATTCCCTCATCAGAAATACCAGTTAAAGATATTGTTTCTTCTGTTTCAATACCATCAGCATCTTCTACTGTTTGTGTGACAGTTTGTGGAGTATAGTATACAATATCTCCAGTATAAAAACCATGGTCACCTGTTGGAAGAACTTGAAAAGTATCTCCACTAAATGTTCCTTCAAATTTAATCAGGTTCTTTTTAACATTTAATTGCTGATCTTTATAATAGGGAATAGATGATGCTGCTACTAATGTATCATTACCATCTTTATATGCAGAAGTTACGTTTGCCGATATTACATTAGCAGTAGGAAAATTGGTTGAATTTGCTTTTAATATATCCTTCTTAATAGTATATTTAAGTGATTCATCAAATGTTCCTTGATCACCTATTGTAATATTTTTTGATGTGTTTATACTATAAACTTTTCCAAACAGTTCATCTCCAGTAGATGAAGTAAGTGTAAACGTATCACCAATTCTAAAAATATGATCATTTTCAAAAGTAACTCTATATCTAGAAGCAGCTATATTAATTAAAGATATTGTCGATATTTCATAAGAAGTTGCAGCATTAAAAATCCAAGAATTGGATGATGCGTCGGCAGTAGTAATTCCTAAAGTTTTTATTTCAATAGTATCATCTTTTTCATAAGAATAATTTGGTTGATCATACTTAATATCACTCAAAACAGATGATATTCTCATCTTAACTACTTTATCATCAGCAAGAGTAGCGGTTGCAAATGTATTAATGCCAACAGTAGTATTATCTAAAATACTCTGTTTTATTCCTGTACATCCATAAAATTGATTATATGAGGATGATGTATAGGAAACAATCCCTGCAGATCTATCACTATAATTAATATACAATTCACCAGAATTTGGAAATCCTACTGTAGAATCTACATCAATAGTTGCATCATCTGCACCATATTTTCCTATACATTTTGTTTTGGGGTGAGGAGTGAATGATCCATATTCTGCTCCACCAAAACTGCTACTATTTGAACTAAAAGATGCATCAGAACGCAATTTATAATAATCTGTCGATGCTCCACCAACAAGTATTTTTTCAACACTAGTAATTGGAGAATATGCTTTATCGATTAAACCTTCGTAGGAATGTTGAAGTAAAGTATATCCTTCGATTGATTGCACATCACCAGATATGGGTTCAACAACCATATCATTAGTAATCTTATAGAGTGGTTCAGAAGGTGAAATAAGATTTTCACTTGGTTTAATTACATCTACATCTACACCATATAAAGCTCTAAAAAGTATTTTAAAAGATTGATTTGTTCCTCTTGAACTATAAAAATCTTTAGATTGTTTAATAAAAAGATTTTTATTTAAATCTGCATAAAGAGTTCTATTTTCAAGTCCAGGAAGAAGTTGATATTTTGTTTTATTTAAAAATTCTTTTAAAAAGAGAGTATTTAAATTTTCTACAGTTGAATTTGCACTATGCGAATTGCCTAAAGTCTCTGTAAATATTAGATCTCCATTTTCATCATCAGAAATTCCACTAAACCCGCGAGTACATCCAATAAAAGAAATATCTGTTTTTGATTTATACGTTATAATTTCATCATCAATTTTAATAAGTCCATATTCATCAGGAAATCCAAGTGTATTGGAAACATTGATAGTTGTATCCCATTGTTCAATATCACCTAATAATAAAGTAGACTCTGTAGTATTAGAATTATTATCTAACTTAACATATTGATCAATATTTTGTATTAAATCAATAGAAGCACCTTGAAATTCTTGAGAACGATAATAAATCTCTAAAAAATCACCAATAAGAGGAAATTCAGTTTCCACAAATTGTGGCAACTGATTCTTGACGATAATGTTAAATGGAACTCTGCTTTGTGTCATTTTATGATCTTACTAGATATCCGTTACTGTAACTGGAAGAAACAATATAATTTGATGCTGATGGGTCCAATCCAGATGATATTTGATCAATTACCATATTAAATACACTATTACCAATATCCAATTGCAAATATAAATCTTGCAATCCAATCACATCATTTGAATGTGGTGCAGCAGAAACTTCAATGATAGATTGTCCATCTTTTGTTTTTGCTGATGAAATAATGTTAATAGGATTAATTGTCATAACACCACTAATATAATCAATAGTACCAACATTTTTTCTAACTATAGTTGCATCTGCTGATGATGGGTTTGAAATAGTAAATAAGAATAATGATCCTGATGTCCGATTAGTATTGGGAATGTCAGAAAGATAAACATCACTTTGAATACCATTAATTCTAAATGCTGAAGATTTTATATTGTAACCACTCATACTATTAATATGGAATTGATTACCAAATCCAATTTGATATTCAGCAATTGCATTTAAAGCAGGTCTGATATCTCTCCTCATTACAACTGTTGTGATATTTGACATAACAGAAGAATGACTATTGTCAATAGTGTTCAAGAATTTACTATATTTAAATCTTGCACCATACTTATTTAACTCACTTGATTCGGCGTATTTTGTAACATTATTTTGAATAATTGATGATACCTTAGACGCTGAAGGTGCTAAGTTTGTATTATAGTAAACATTTGAAGATACCTCAAGGTAAAGATACTTAAGATCAAGAATTTCTGGAACAATTCCAGCAACAGAATACTTTTTAAGGTCTCTCTTAATGTTTTCTTTGATCAAATTAGGTAAAAATTCACCACTTCTTGGTTTAATACTAATAAAAACCTTCCCATACTGTGGTGGAATCAGTTCTTCACCTCCAAATACAGAGATTGATTCAGTTTCTTCATAAATTCTTGTTAGAATTAATGTTTCATAATCATTTGCACTAACTGCTCTATTTTGAGAAGCATAAATTCGTGGTGCATACTTCTTAATAGACGAAACACTTTCAATCGTTTCTCCACCAGATGCACTTATATCTGTTGAAAGTATCGATAGGCCGGATTCTACAACATACTCAGAACTATTCCTCGTATAAGTTAGTCTTCCAGTAAAACTAAATTGTGAGATTCCGTTTGCAGAATCTCCATTTGTTTTAATATAACTAATATCAACTATATTACCTTCAGAAAGGTTCTTTCCAAATACTCCATCACCAAAAATAACCTCATATCTTTCATCTTCAATTTCTTGTAAGAAGAAAACTCTAGAGTTTTCATTAATAGAAAATAAACTATTCTGAAAAGCATATTTTTGCTTCTCTGTATAGTCATTTATTCCTACAGTTACATTAATTAATTCACTATCACAACCAATATTATTGATTAAGAATCTTTGATTAGGATTTCTTGAGTTATAAGTGTAAGATTCTTCAATAAGACTTCCTTCATAAAGTTTAATTAAGTCAAAATTTGCTTCATTATCAACAACAGGTACTGTAATATCATCTTTAATTGAGAAAACAAAGGATGTATTACCAAAAGTGCCGGCAGATGTTGCAACTGGACCTGCTTTTAATGTAATTGTTGCTGGGCTTGGTATAATATCTGATGTATTAATGAAAAAACTAACCGTTGCTTGAGCAGCTTTCCGCGATTTTGGTGTATAACCAATATTTCGCGCTAATGATACTACATTTTCTCGTAATGTAGCACTATCAATAAACACTTCATTTGCTACCATATTGGCATTATATGAAGTGATGTAAGTATTATATGCTAAAACATCAAGAATAGTCGATAAATTAGACCCTTCAAAGTCATAATCGGTAAAAGTAGAGTTATCTTTAAGATAATTCTCTAATGTGGTTTTTATCTGGTCAAAATCCAGATTTGCGAAATTTATTAGTGCCATTTATTGAGACGTTGATTGCAACACGAAATCTAATTGCTGCGCGGGTACATTAATTCCAATTATATCATATGCAATAAGTATATTAAATTCATTATTATCATAATTAGGAATCACTTTTACCTTAGTTAATGATACTCTTGGTTCATATCTATCGATAGAATATTCTATTTCACGTTTAATTCTATTTGCAGTAAGTGGTGTTATAATCTCAAAAAGCATTCTTGATACTTTAGATCCAAATTCAGGGTCAAAAAATTTTTCACCAGGATAAGTAAAGACAATATTTTTTAAAGATCTCTGTATTGCATTGGTATTTTTTAATGCGATTAAATCATTAGTTAGAGGATGCTTAGCAAACGTCATACTAATGTCTCTAAAACCTTGACTTACACTTTGTAAAGGCATTTGTACCTATAACTATAGATTATATATTCTGGGTTTATTTATAGTAGTAATTAGTATTCAGCTAAAGGTACTGGTCCATCAATCTTCCATTCATCGATTATTTCTTCCTGATTCTCAAATAACTCTCCATTATTTTCAAAATCATTCTTTTTTGGAGTAAGCTTATCATTAGCAATCTCTCTAAGCATTTTCTTTTCCATGTTATTCTTGTGATGATTATTACTACTAATTATAAGCATAAAAAAAGACCTCCCAAAGGAAGTCTTTATTTCTATATTATCTACCTTGTCCTCTATACTTCTTACGTTTAAAGTTGCGAGAGGTTGCTGCATGCTTAGTATGTTTACCAGCACCTTGTTTAGTCTTCTTTGGCGTTGGTTCTACTGTATCACCATTATTGTTACCATAAAGTGCCATTTAAATCTCCTTATTTAAATAATCAAGTTTTTTTTGTACTGATTCGGAAGTCGCCGCAACTCTATACTTTACTTTATCTCTATGAGATAATTCAGATAGATTTTGTGCTACTTCCATCCATAATGTATTATCGTCTTTAACTTTTTTCCAAATCATGATTTAGATTCTACTAAGTATGTTGTATTATCACGACGAGAAAGTTCATTAAGAACTTCCTCTGCTATTTTCCATAACTCATCTTTAAATTCAGGTGTATTTAATGTAATATCTAATATACCATAATCTATTTCATCACGGTTGGAAAGTTCAGTTAATATTTTACCTGATTCTTTCCATAACATATGATTTGAGTAACTACTATAATCTGGATCTATCATACTAGATAACGCGAGTTTTTTCGTGCCCTACTCTAATACGAGGATCGCAGTGAATATCCATACCAGCTTCAATAGCATCAAGACAGAAACTAACATCCTCTCCACACATATCTGCTACTTTACCAGATTCAAACTCTTGCATCTTAGGAGCAAACCATGGATACTTCATCTCAGGATGTTCAAATACTCCATTCTTAATTAATATCCACCCAAATCCAGTATAATCAACAGTAAATGGTTTCTTACGCTTACTAATACTTTCAACGGTTTCATGATTCATTACTCCACCATTCTTGCGGAAATCATCTTCCTCTAACCAGTGTGCGACAGATGTTGTGACTCCATCTTCTGTTGCATACCATCCTGCTGTAATACTACGTTCCTTAAGTACTTCCTCATTCCATTCACCAGTTTCTTCATCTTGTGCTTCTGCTGGTACTGATAAATCACATAACTGCCAGAACTTGTTCACATCAAAGACAATATCCGAGTCAATCCATAACTGATAATCATACTTTAGTTTACCATCCCATGGAATCTGATCTGGTCCACGCAATACATTCGCACCTAAACACTTACACCGTGCAAAGTTAACCATACTAGAGTAATCTTGACTGATCTGAATACTCATCTGATTCTGTACAAGATCAAAACATAGTTGTACAAAGTTCTTTAGGAAAACATATGATACTCCTCTTCCAGGTAAACAAAATACAATTGCTTTTCCTTTCATACGTGCTTTAATAGCATCGTAATCCCATTCCTCTGCTTTCTTAACCTTTGGTGGGTTGGCCTTTACAGTAAATCCTTTTGTCATAATTGTTTAAATACCTCAATTCAATTATACACTGATATATGTAGCGTGTCAATAAAAAATTACTAGTGCGGATTCCACCTCACTAGTAAATATGATCCATAACATACACAAATAATACTCACTAATCCTATTACATTTAATGCATTCATCATAATACTCCGTTAATAAGAATCTGATCCATGTGGTTCTTTACCTCCACTACTACCACCTCCTGCTCCTCCAGTATATCGCAACTCCTCATAACTTAAATCTGTAACTTCATAATCTGTATGTAATAATCCTACCATCCCATTCAGTTCATTCCATTTTACTTTAAATTCACTCTCATTTAAATTACAATATAAACATTCTTTCTTTGCATATATGTGGTATGTCTTTTCATTTATCATAAATTCATTTCATTGTATTGCTTTATATATTACTACAATTAATATCCCCAATGGTAATAATATAATCCTCTTACATTGTCTTGGATACCTTATTAACCATCCTGCAAATACTACTTTCCAAAAAGACCAATAAGGACGTTTTTTTCTCATGGGGATTTTTTTATATACCTGGGAATTTTTTTTTCGTTTTTTATATAGAGCTCTCGTTTTGTCACCTCTGTAGGTTAGGAAGGTTCCTTTTTTTATAACACGCCGCCGCGGCCCCATCACATAACGCCATAAAAACACTGCCAAACTAACGAATGAGCTTGACAGATTGCCATTCGTTCGTGTATAATAAAGAGGAGAGACTTAATGCCTCTCCAATGTACTTTAATTGTCTAATATCAATCTGCCTGAGTATCAACCTCCTGTGCATTTACGTCAGATACGATAACATCAAGGATCTCCAATAGTTCGGCGCCATTGTTACCGCGTGAGAGAAGACCAAGTGCAATTTCGCGAGTCATAATAAAAAAAATAAAGTGTTAGTTAGTGGTTAACGATAAGAAGTTTAGAGTCTTACTAAGGACTGTTAAATTAACGTATTAAAGTTCTTCAATCATTTCATTTAGTTCATCAATATCTAATTCTGGACTGTCATACTTTGCCCCGTCTGGTGTTGCACTAGAGGCGAAACCCATGCGCTCTACAAAGTTAGGATAAGAATAACATCTACGGGCTTCTCTATAGAAACCTTCATCATTTTGAACCCACAGAGCAACGTTCCAAGTCTCCCAATTTGCCCATCCGTTGTAAGTTTGATCAGTCATGTGTGAGTTGAGCAAGTTGCTTAAGGGTGTGTAAAATCTGATTGGTTTGTATCATAAGATCCTCATCCATGCGAGGGTCGAAATCAAACGTGCAATCCCAATCTATAGTTCCGTCAGTATTAACAGGAGCACCGTAAGGAGTGCCGTTAATAGAATCTATAATATAAGCATTTCCTCCAGCAACAATGTAAGTTTGTGCTGTCATGGTTTGTGTTAGATAGTGTGGAATGTGTGGATTCAGTTGATTAATTAACCTCCATATCATCCAACATATTCATCATCAGTTTACCTGATACATTTTGGATGTAATTGTGAAACCAATCATCAAGTGCAGCATCTTGAGTGTGAATC
>Ga0208275_1000115_pt1 | contig 13758 bp, 15 predicted proteins | sample ETNtaG_FD_185757 | JGI IMG/M metagenome (GOLD analysis project Ga0208275, IMG submission 185757) | Marine microbial and viral communities from oxygen minimum zone, Eastern Pacific Ocean - ETNP201306PF49B (SPAdes) (version 2) | ecosystem: Environmental > Aquatic > Marine > Oceanic ... | reverse complement strand
GAAGCGCGGAGATCAGCCAGAGGAACGACCAGTGCCATTACCCGTTCGACTCTGTGCCGAATCCTGCCCTCGCTGGGTCTTTCTGCGTGCGGCGTACAGGTGCTACCAGTCCAGAGTACACGCGGCCCCCGGTGGGTACCCGACATGGGCGCGCCCACCAAAGTGCGAGGACAAACGGGAGGCCCTTGCAGATTCAGAACACGACGAGGCCGATGAGGTAGAGGCACTGCCACTCCCCGAATTTGCCGGCTGCTTCGACGACGCGGAGGTGGTCTCTTTCGCATCGCCTGGCACGATCGCCGGGCATGCCATGGACACGGACGCAGGAGTTGCTCGCATCGAGAGCCTCGTAGCTTGCTTGGACGATGGTGAGCGAGGTGTTCTCTGCGATCGGCTCGAGGCTAAAGGGCTGCCACTCGACGACGAGGGCATCGAGATTGTTTCGCTTTCTCCCGAGCAGTTGTTTGTATTATCGCAGGAGGTTGACAAAGCAGTTCAAGGAAAGCCAGCGGTTCGGAGCAGTCAGCCGCTCTTTCGCTGGCCACCAGAAAGCACGAAGATCCTGGATGACAACGCAGAGCCTGCTGATCCGCCGGCAAAACGAGCCCGTACGTCTGAAGACGAGAGCCATGCACTTCTTGGTGTGCCGTTCTGCGACGAGGGCCTCTCTATGGAGCTGGGTGCCGACATCGCCTCAGAGATGGAGAAGGAATTGCTGGCGGACGGGGCCGAAGAGCCCGATGCAGACGAGGAAGCCGAAGCCGAGGTGCTGCGCGAACTTACGGATTGGCTGAAGGACTGACGTCTGTTTGGCCAGGAGCTTCGCAAGTTGCACCAGTTTCAAGTTGCATTGGCGTTTCAAATTTTCAATGTTGACGTTTGGAGTGTTGAAAGCGTGCCTTGTGGTTAATAAAGAAGATCGCTTGCACTCGTCCAATGTGCATGTCTTGGTGTTGTTGTCGTGTGATGTCGTTTTCGATGTCTGCGCAAACGGACCAGTCGCTGTGTGTTTCTCATCGCCATGTGCCGTTCAATCCCGTGGTGCGTCGTTGTGTGTCATGGACCGTGTGTCAACACGTTCGGTGTACATTCTCGCGGTCAGTCTGCTCGAGAGGCTTTGTCAATCACCTTCTGAACCATGAAGAGGCGACAGCCGACCGAGACGGATGCGGCGAGAGCATTTCGAGAAAGCCGCGAACGGCGAGTACAAGGAGCAATTCAGATCTTGGACAAGATCCAGAAAGAGCGCGAACTATCGGCGAAGGTGGCGAAGCAAGATCCGGGCCCGAACGGTACCACGCCGTTGGTCGGATTCGGCTACTGGGCGGAGCTGGCTGCATCCCGAGGCACGCAGGATCGAGTCGTCGTCGCAGAGGCAGCGTCGGACAATGGGCTCGACAAGGAGGCTGCCGACCATGCGGAGTCCGACTCCCCAGACGATTTGACATCCAGCAGCGAAGACGAGGAGGAGCCCGCACACGACTCGACCGGCTGCGATTCTGGAGTCGACAATCCCAAGCTTGACTTGCTGGATGCGTTGGAAGAATACTTGCGTGACGGCGCCACAGGGGAATCCAGTGACTGAGTGGCTGATGAGGCAGCGGTCGAAGCGCTGTTTGTTTTCAAGTTGCATTGGCGTTTCAAATTTTCAATGTTGATAAAGAAGATCGCATGCGCTCGTCTAATGTGGATGTCTTGGTGTTGTTGCCACGTGCCGTGTCTGCATTTTTTTGAACAACTGCAGTGCGCTATTGTGTGGTCGAGCGAGCCCCCCTTTTGTGCTGCAATCCTCTCTGCGTGACCATGGCGTACTTGAAGCGCTCTCGTGTCGATACTGACGATCGCCTGGAACTTGGCACAGCGGCGAAGAGGCAGCGGCAGAACACCGACCACTCGAAATACATGTTGGCTACCGAGATGGGAGGAACGGTTGTCCACGCCATGGAGAAGTTTGCCCATTGGACTGAGGAAGTCTCCCGCGCGCGCAAGTTTCGGGCTGAAGTCACCGATGCATTGGCCGACGTTCGCTTCCAGGCCGTCGCTTCCCTGGACGACACGACGCTCAGTGAGATCTGCACGTCCGCTTTGGAGATGGCCAGGGGCCTCGATGCAAAGATCCCGGAGTTGGCCGACCTCGAGCATCAGCTCATTGACGTTGCAGATGCCATCTCGGGTGTGGTCAGTGAGTTGGGTTTGGGGGAGAGGCGCGCGCTGAATCGCAAGATCAAGTGGTACACGGACTGTGCAGATGTTCTCCCAGAAGTCGCAAGGCTCTACAACGCCCCCTGTCGACCAGCCATGCTCGGGTATGACGAGAACGAGGATTTGATTGAGAACGTGTTCGTGGACCTCTTTGAAAAGGCAAGAGGCGCATTGCTGGAAGCAAACGACATATGCTGTGGCAGCGCCATCTCTGAGCGCGATCTTGCACAGCAGGCGAAATGCTTACACGAGGGTTGTCTGCGCTTGCGCTCCACCACTGACACGTTCGTGAACTCGATCCGGCTGTATGAGGACCTGCTCGGCAAGAACTACAAGAAGCACCTTCCCAGGATCATGTGCGGGATCTGCCAGGAGGACCGCATCGATGCCTCAGAGTGCGACGAGTGTGACCAGTGCATCTGCACAGGGTGCTTCTCTCGTCGGCTGGAAGGCTTGGCCGCAGATGCCTGGCAGGACTGCGACAGCGTCCGCGCCATGACGACCTTCCAGTGCTTGTTTTGCAAGGTCGGTCGCTACGACCCCAGGCTCTACAAGCTCCTCTCGCGGCGAGCCATGGATTTACACCAGCAAGCCGTCGTTGAAACCTCCCAGGAAGCTGGTCGCACACAGGCGCAAGCAGAGCATACTGCTGAGAAGCGCCGGAAGCTGGCCTCACACCGGGCGAGCGGTCTCTCCTACAAGGACAAGCTCTACCACCTGGAGAGGGAGGTGATTGGAGATCTTGTCGCCCCGAAGTGCCCAGAATGCAACGAGCTTTTCTACAATTTTGATGGTTGCCCTGCCTTGTCATGCACCTGTGGCGCGAAATTCTGCGCTTTGTGTTTCGAAGGCGGCTTCGAGGACACAGCGGAGGTGCACCGTCACGTGCTCCAGTGTGGAGAGCACGTGCCAGGCTTCCAGCAACTGCATATGCCAAATGCATCCTGGATGCTGCATGTGAAATGGCGACAGTACAACATGTGCCGCGACTATCTTTCTGGCGTGGACTTGCCAAGACCAGTGAAGGAGAGACTGCAGGCAGATTTCCCGCGCCCGGCTACTTCCAGCCCGCGCGTCGGCTGATGAGTTGGCGTTTGTTGTGCAGTTGTCGTTGGATGGTCGTTGAAGGTTCGTCTGGTGCGCCCACTATCTCCTTTGACCTCCGCATGTTTGAAGTCCTCACCAGGTCGTGCCTCGGTCAGGAGGAGCTGGCTTTTCCTTGCACGCCCGGTGCAGCATAACCACTATTTTTGAAGCAGGAGTGTCTCGGCCAACGGAAAAACTCATCATGTCTGTCTGGTGTGCCCGTTGAGTGTCTGTCGCGTTTTTGTTGATTACTGCGAGGGTGCTTGCAAATTGTAACACTTAAGTCGCATGCGTTTTTTTTCGCCATGTTGGATCGGGAGCGAAACGTGGTTTACATGCTTAAGTCGCGGCCTTTGTTTTTCAACGTGTGTATTGTCCCGTGGTTGATTCGTTGTGTGTGTGTGTGTTCAAAATTGAAATTCTCAGTTTGCGTGTGAATGACGTGTGGTTTGCAATTGCGTTTCGTGTTTTTGCACCGTCGTCACGACCTCCACGCGTTGTTCTAACAGCCGTCTTGTGATCTAGCGCGCTTCCCCAAGGCCTGTCTCTCCTTCCACGATGGTCCTTCGTCGCGATCTCCATTGCTCTTTGAATGACGTCTCCATCCAGAAGTGGCGGCAGTGCTTGGCCTCTCAGCCGGGCGTCGTCGAAGTGCAGCCCGTGGTGGCCTTGGCAACTGGAGCTTCTCGCAAAAGCAAGGTGCCCCCCGAAGTCGCAGCGGCAGGTGGTGGACATCTGTGCCCCTACGAATTGTACGTGCAAATCAACGGGCTGGACAAGAAGCACCGTGCAACCAGTGGCTTGACGAAGCATGGAGGTCAGTTGCACGTGTATTTCCGTGAGCTTCCTGGCAAAGTGCCCGGGCACGTCGCAAAGGAGATCCTCTGTGCTGCTGCGACAATGTTGGCTGCGGGTGCACCGCCGCCACCGCCGATGCCCCTCGGACATGCCCCCCCGCCACTGCCACCTCCGCCGCCCACGCCTCTCCCTGCAGCAGTGCCCCCACCGCCCGCCGAAGACTTCGTGGCCACGCTGCCTTTCAACGGCTCGACTTACGGTGCCGAGTACCTGAACCTCGAGCCGGACGAGATCATCAGGATGCTGCCGCCGCCAGAGCAGGCCTTCGGCTGGTCGTATGGTGAATTGAAGGCATCGGGCCGCCGCGGATGGTTCCCACCTAAGTTCGTGGAGCCTGACAACGCAGAGTGGTTCTGACGGAATGTTGCCGTGAGTGGTCGTTGTTGCTGTTGTTGTGTGTTTGTCTGTTTTCAATGTGTTCGCCAAAACGAATCAGGTGTCTGCGCCAATTGGTTGATCGGCTTGTTGTGTCTGCGATGTCGCCGTCGGTGTGTTTGATGTTGCCCTGTACATGCTGTCCTTGTGTCACCGTGTTGCGTTTTGTCGTGCTGAATCAGCGTCTGCCGTTCTTGCGTCACGATTGCAAGTCTTGCTCAAGTCCTCGTTGTGCACCGCTCCCCCTGCCGCACCATGGCAAAGCCTCTTGTCCCGAGCACAACTGATGTGGGCGTGTTGCTGCCCTTCGTCGCGGACCTCCTCGTTGAGAGGAATAGCCTTCTTGAGAAGTTGCGCGAGAGCGAAACCTCGCAGGCCTATTACTCCGACAGGTGCACCAAGCTCCGTGCCAATATGCGGGCGCTCCGCGAGCAGCACGGTGACCAGATCGAGAAGCTGCAGTCGCAGCTGGAGCGGCACCACACGACGGAGGAGTTGGCTGAGGAGCAGCAGCGCACGGCGTCGTTGCAGCTGGAGCTGGAGAAGGTGCGCTCTCTCCATAACGACGCCATTGCGGAGAAGCTGCGCGCGCAGGACCTGAACAAGCTAGCTTTACGGGCGACGGCTCTGCATCGTGGCGTTGTGGGAGATGCCAAGGCGGATTTCGAGAAGCAGTCGGCGGTCGAAGTTGTTGCCAGGGAAGCGTTGCACGCTTCATTGGGCCAGATGCAACGTGAGGCGGAGCAGACGCGGCTGGCACTAACTTCAACAGTTGAAGAGTTGCGGCTCGCCCGTGAGGAGTTGGAGCGTGCCTTCGGCGGCCGCACGGTTGCTGAGTGTGTCGTTTGTTGGGAGAAGCCGGTGCGGGTTGTGTTGGTTCCGTGTGGCCACGTGTGTGTCTGTGCGAGCTGCAGCTCTGGGCTGGACGTCTGCCCCATGTGCATGCGGAGCGCCAACACGAAGCTGGAATTGTTCTTCCCATGAAGTTGCTGGTGCCGGACTACCACGGCAAGCTGTCGCAGCGAAAGTCGATCGTGCTTCCTCGTTGACACGGAGCCGCTGGGTGTCGCCGTTGGCGGCCGCGGGTGCGACCCGCAGGCTGCCCCCCCTTTCATCGAGGTTGGAGGGCGAGAGGCGAAGCGATGATCGAGGGAGCTCTACTGCTACGACGTCTGCCAGGAGGACATGGCATGAGCCCACACAATTCCATGACTTCGCGTGGTTTGCCTTGACTTGAAAATGCGCACCACACATGGCCGATGATATCGGGTGATGTAAGCAATTCTGCCAATGTGCTTGTAATGTCGTTGCAAATTTTGTTTGCTGTGTACGTGTGTAACACATGCATTTGGGACGGCGCAGCTTCTATTGCTCGAGCCGTTCTCTGCTTGTTCCACGCGCCCGCGTGCATCACAACATGGTGCGTGCACCCGGGCCTGTTGAAGAGTACCAAGCCGCCCTCCTCCATGCGGCGGCGATGCACCACCGCTTCCTTGCCTGGCAGCGCGGCCGCGATGAAGAGGACGCGCTGCTGGCTGGAGCCCGGCCTGGGTTCGAGGGCACATTCCCGACCTGCGACCCGCAGCTGCTGCTTGGAGCCCCGCCTGGTCTCGACGACGCGCTGCCGAGTTATCCTCCACATTTATTGTCTTTGCCCACCACCACTGAGAAGGGCGTCCAGACTGACATTGTTGCGAGCGACCTCTTCGACTACAAGACCGAGGTGGACGCGCAGGTCATTACCGAGGACGAGGTGCTGGGAGCTATTCGAGAGCTGAAGCTGCCATTGGTCGATGCGGTCGCCGATTTGTCCCCAGCTCTCCGCGCCCAGCACTGCCACATCCACGAGCCAATGGTCCTGGCGAAGCTTGCCTTCGACCTTCTCATGAGCCAGAAGCTGGGGGTGTCACGGACGTCCCTCCTTGACATCATCGTGCTATGCGTTGCGGAAGCTCGAGGCTGCTCTTGCCGAGGTGTCTTCGACGATGGCCTACAGGAGGTGTTCGGCGAGTCGTGGGATTCAACCTGGCACTCTCGGCTTCACAACTCCGTGTTCCAGGTGCTCCGTGTGAATGGCATCCCGTGCTTCGGTAAGAGGAGGCGTCGTGGTCCGAAGAAGGGCGCCGTCGTTGCTTCTGCCACTGCGTATGGCGACGAGCCGTCGGCGATCCAGTCCCGTGAGCTCGCTTCAGATGAGCCCGTTCTGGGCGGTGCGATTCCTTCAACTTTGTTGTGGCTGGGTCCTGAGTGTTGAGAAGTAAAAACCGATCAGCCACACATTGTTGGATGTCGATGTCGAATTGCGACGTTGGTTCGGCATGTTGCGAGAATGCATCTTGACATGCGACGAGAATGTTTTTTGTGCTCTTGCAGTGGTCTTGTCCGGAACTCAGTGCTTCTGCCCAAGCTAGACTACCCACTTCACTTTCTTGTGGCGATGGTTAAGCGAAGTTGCTCTCCGGCTGCTCCGCTCGCCTTGGCGCAGGAGGCAAGTAAGCACCGACATGGCTTGCGAAGCGCCCAGCACGCGGTCGGGCTAAGCTACGAATATGCAGGGGACATGACAGGATACTCAAGTCAGAAGCATAACATCCCAGCGGTGGTGGAGACCAATATTTTATCGTAGTTCCTACAAGTGCGGTGGAAGCAAACCTTGCAGACAGGCGAGTTGGGGCCAGAGGTTGCCAGGCAAATGCCACGGTCACGGTCGCGTTCGCGTTGATCACTCTGGTGGAGATCTGGTGCAGCACTGGGTCGTCTTTTGCCAAGGCGGTGGCCCAGATGGGCGGCGCAGCTCTACGCGTCTGCTGGCCTCCGCCACGCCCAGGGCGCAAGAAAGCCCGCCGAGGCCGCAAGGCCGCAGTGGGGAGACCATTGGACCAGGAAACTCCTCCGAGTGAAGCACCTAAACTGAAAGCCGGCTCGAAGCCTAAGGTGTGGTTCTTGAATCTGGACTGGGAAAGTCATCGCGCCGCATTATTGGCATTCCTCCGTGTTCTCAAGCCTGCTCCCCGCACAAGGAGTTTGCACATCCACACCTCGCCGCCTTGCCACATGTTCGCCAATCCACAGCGATTGAACATTGGAAGGGGCATCTTCAATTGGGACAATCACGCAACTGCTCTGGTCCGCTTGCGTTTCGCCAGGAGCATTCATCGCATCTTGCGGGGAAGGCGCAAGGCGTTGACATGCACATGCGTGAGCTCGCACGAGCAATCCCTGCGGAGTTCTGTTGATCTCGTGAAAGACTACGATCCCGACAGTGATTTCCCATGGGCGGTCGGTAAAAGAATGAGGCGCGTGCCAGTGAACGGCTGCATGGTCGGCAGAGTGTCCGATGCCGGATTGCCAGTCTACAAGGGATGGGACTTCGAGTGTGATTCGGTGACTTTCCTCAAAGGGCTCAAGTCATTCCATTGCGCTGGCGGTCACCAACATCATCCCACGATTTGGTCAAGGGAGGAGCGCGAGGATCCGCAATCGGCTCTCCCCCAATTGTCAACCCGATCGCTTGAGAACTACACTCCTTATCTTGGTTGCCTCTTGGCTGCGTCATCTTCTGCTCGGACAAGCCGTTAGCGCAACAGGAGCTTCATGTTTCAGATATGCACGGCTCTTTCTCTGACAGCGCGTGCTGCCTTTTGCAGCACTCGCGTGTTTTGTGTTCTTTGTGAGTCCAGCATTGGTCTTGGTCAAAAAGGAACTGACTCGCCGAGGCGCTCCTCGCCGACGAACAGTCGTGCAGCGTGGCGACTTGATCATCACCGAGCATTCAGAGGCTCGGTTTGCTTTGCCTGTCAGGGACAGTTTTTGCCGGGCTTACCCTGTGATCACTGGAAACTGCATTGTCTTGTCGATACGAAAGAGTAGCTTGCCTATATGCGAGAATGCGTCTCTGTTGCCGCGGTGTCTTGTCATTGCGTTTTTTGGCACGCACACACACAAACGACACACATACCGCTTCCGTAGCAATTTGGGTTCAAGCTGTGGCTCAAGTTCCCATGCAAATTTCCAGTTGGCAGTACCACGGAAAGAGCCAAGCAAGTCGCGACGAAACTGAGCTTCGGTCATGTCAGGAAAACCCTGGACTGGGTCAGAGTTAAAATGGAAAGGCCAAGCAATCTGCGTAGGAAAATGCGACGCATCGATCTACATGCGGGGAACTTCATCGACTGTCGCGCGTGCCATTGTAAGCGCATGTGTGCATTGGAACGTGGCAGCTTGCCTTTGCAGTGTTGAAGCTTCAAGCCGGTCCGACTCAAGCTTTTGCATCGCCTGCGCCGCGATGACGGTGCATTTGCGTCGCTACATGGAGACGCATTGGCAGTACTACGCCGTGAGGATCTGCGGCGGCAGCCACGATGGTCGCTGGTTACAGCCCATGCTGCGCGAGAACACCCCGCAGTGGTCGGACGACAATGGGAAGACCGTGGTCCACTTGTACTATGGGAACTTGCCTGCCTCAGCTTGGGACTTAAACAGGGCTTGGTGGCTACTTGAAGTGAAGAGTCCGTCTGTATCTGGAGAGCCCTGGTGGAAAGTAATTGCCAGGCACGATTCGTTCCTCGACGGCCCTGGCGAGCGGCTGCAGTGGGATTACGTTGAGGGTGCGGATTGCAAAATCTCCACCGACAGAGTCCACGAAAACGAGTATGCCAAAGTCAAGGAGGCTCAGGACCTGGAGCTCCTCGACACAAAGGTGAAGGCTGCGGTGGTCTGTGAAGCGGCCGGCACGTTGGAGCAGGCCAAGGCTGCATCAGCGACGTCGCTGAAGGAGATGGAGGCGTCCTTCCACCAGGAGCTCGCGCGTGTGCACGTGGATCTCGGGAGGGTGTCTTCATCGAATGTCATCTTGGCCAAGAAGCACGAAGTGGTTAAAGACGATGTCCGGATGTTCCGGGCGGCGCAGACCGAGCTCCAACAGGAGATGCAGCGGCAGTCGGGCGACATCAAGGCACTCCGGGAGACGCAGACCGTCATGCAGCACGAAATCGACATGCTTCGTCGCAAGAGGTCCCGTTCACGACGGCGAGAGCGTTGCCGTTGTCCAGCACCGACCCGCATGCGCCGCAGTGACATGCTCAGTCCTGGCGACGCCGTATACATCCGCGATCGCCGGGGGGGCTTCATCAAGCGCTTCTTTGGCTCGAGGGACGGTTGCCTCTACAACCTGACGGTCGATGAGCGTGGAAAAATGAAGCATCGGGGCACCGTACACGCACAGCACATACACCTGAAGGATCTCTGCCCCAGTTGTCGCCGTGATTGAGAGATTCGGCTTCTTGCTTGCCCCCCCAGCCATGTTTCACCTGATTCGTTTCATCCGCGTCTTTGGCGCTCAAAAAAACGACCACGCTTTCCTAGAGCATGACCATGTGGTGCATATACGCATGTGTGTTCCTGTCTGACGAGTCTGGTATGCCAAGCGTCCATGTTTAGATGCGTGTCGTGTAGCTCATTGGCTCGAGAGGCATGTGTGTCCCCACTCGCAGCCAGTGCTCCATGTCGATGCCGCCACCGTCTCCTTGTGACGAGCTGGATGCAGGTGCTGAGGCGCGGGGTGAGCGCTTCGAATCGCCACCGCCGAGAGCTCGAACAAGTTCACGGCCACCACCAGCGCCAATGGCTCGTCGAGGTTATGGTGAAGTTCTCGGCGAGGTGCGAATTCGCAACATGGCCGGCGACGTTGTGGCGACCATTAATGCAAACGATGAGTTCTCGACCTCGAGGTTACTCCGCACGGCCCTCGCGGCAGGCCCTGCTGCAGCAGAAGAAGAGCAAAGCGGCGCGGTGTCGTTTCGTAAGGTGGTGGTGGACGGCAGCAACCGACCGCTGTCAATAAACGATCATGTGTGGACTGATGAGGTTTGTGTGGTCGCGATGCAAGTGAGGGGAGCCTAGCGACGAGCGATGCAGGCAAACAATAAGAAAATGAGTTGTGTCGCAACATTCGAAATTGCATGTTAATTGTTCATGTTGTTTTTGTTGTGCCTGTATGTCGTCGTGTGGTAATTCGCATTGCGACTTGTGAGTTTTGTCGGAAGCCTTTGGCTCGAGCTCGACTGGTTTGAAATTCCGTTCGTCGGCCCTCATTGCCTCCCGCACCCGGCCAAACATGTCGGATCGTCGCCGTGACGTTCGCCGCGCGCCATCCCGAAGTCGCGGGCGGTTCTCCACCAGCGCCCACGTCTCGAACCTCAACAAAGACAATCGCGAGCTCACAAACGAGAACCGACAGCTTCGCGGCGACAAGAAAGAGCTGGAATCCTCGAATCGCCGTCTTCAAGGCTCCAACCGCCGCATGGTTCGTGAATTGGACGAGCTGTCAGCTGAGCTCCTCGCCTCCAAGCAGGCCCAGCAGACTGCCGACGACAAGATCGACGATCTGGCGGCTACTGAGAGGAAGTTGACCCGGCAGAATGCACTGCTGCAAGAAGAGGTGGAGCGAGAAAAGCAAACGAACTCGGAACTTCGCCGTTCCAAGAAAAGCGCTCTCGAAGCTGTCGTGAACACGGTTTCTTGCCACATGGATCCAGAGGAGCGCTCGGGCGAGGGAGGCAGCGCACGTTCTGATTGGAAGCGCGGCGCGAGCGTTGAGAGGTCCAAATCCGAAGCCAAGCGGAACCGACGCTCACCCGGCGAAGTTGCTGACGATGACTCTTCCTCAACCTCGGGCGCAGAGGATGCAGCTCGCTGCGGTGCGCTCCGCAAGGGTTCGCCGGACACCGGCGCTCCTGCCAGCAATGGGGGCAACGAGCCGGGTGGCCCGCCAGTTCCAACACAGCCGCTGCTTGGCGTCGAGCTTCCCGCGCCGGCGCGTGAGACGCCGCCGGGTGTCCCGACCGAGGAGGGCCACTCGGCCGGCGGGCCGCTTGTTCCTTCCCCGCTCTCGCCAACCATTCGAAGCGCTGCTCCTGGTGCGCTCTGAGCGCCGGCGCTCAATGTTGCATCGACAGCCTTAGTTTCACAAATGATTCCAAAATGTGTGTGGCGCTATTGGCAGTGTTTTTGATGTGACATGTCGGTGTTTTGCACATGACGTGAATATGTGTGAATGTCCATGTTGGGTTGGTTGATTGCTCCTGTTGCGGTCCGACTGCCGCAGCGTTATCTCGAGTTCGCATCCTCCCGCTACGCACAACAGACCATGGCTTTGCAGCAGCTTGCCGCTCTCCTGCTCTTGGGCCTGGACGACGGCCCTTTGGTGCTTGCGGACGTCAAGGCGGCATACCTCAAGGCAGCCCGCAGTGCACACCCGGACAAAGGCGGCTGCGCAGAGCGCTTCAGACAAATTACGGAGGCGTACGAGCTGCTGCGCCAACGGGCCGCAAATGAAGGGCCCAAGAAGGACGACGGCGGGGCAGACAACGATGAGATGGTCTTCGTGCTGCCAACTGAAGAGATGAGGAAAGACCCGTACTTCGGGGCCCGGGTCATGATGGTGATTGGCGGTGTTCGCTTCTTCGGCGTGGTGGAGCAGGTTCACCGATCGCCGTCTGGTGACAAGTTGTACTTCATTCGCTATGCTGACGGTGAGGTGGAGCACCTCGAAGTTGGCCAGCTCAGAGAGGCGATGGATGCTGCTAAGCGCGCCGGAAAACGCCGAAAGACTGCGCACCTGTCCTCGCTATGAGGGCGCTGTGCTGTTGGGTTGACGGTTGGTTTGTTGCTTGCTTCGTGTCGTTGGAAAACATGTGCGTGCATTAGTTGCATCGGGTTTTCCCACACGGCTCCGCGGATTGGCGATTTCACGTCCAGAAGTCGCCATATCCAGTGCTCGAGCCCTCTCCCGAGTCCACACGCCATGGCCTCGAAACGTCTCCGTGCTGAGGGCGACAAAGACGAGCCCATTAAGTTAAACGTGGGTGGTCGTCGTTTCGAGCTCAGCTTGCAGACTGCGAATGCGTTCGGGTACCTGCGGGCTCGTCTGAATGCAGGCTTCTCGCGGGAGACCGATGACAAGGGCTACATGTTTATCGACCGTGACCCGTCGATTTTTGAAACGGTGCTCCAGTGTGTCCGTGACAATGGCCGCCAGGTGCTTCATGAAACCCTGGGTCTCAGAAACGTTGCTTTGATCGTCCCGACGGATTCGGCGGCCATGGCAATTATTCGCGGCCACCGCAAAAAGAAATCAATGCGAGGAAGCAAGATTTGTTGGCCGAGTGTGCTTTCTGGTGTGCTGGCCCTTGGCTTTCCGAGTGCATCAACGGCGAGATTGGCGGCTTTTTCCTGCTTCGCAGAGAGGACCGGGAGGTACGCTTCCTAGAAAGGACAAAAGACGTGGAGTTCCTGGACCCTTTCCAAATGCAATTCCCCTCGAGGCCTGCTACCGAATTGGGACCTGCACTGCTGCTGCGTGACGACAACCGTGCTCGTTTCGATTGCGACAGCGTGGCGGTGTTGAAGGAACGATTGGATGCTTTGACGAAAGGTTTGGTCACCAAACTTGCTGGCGTGGATGGGCTGTTGCTTGCTGGCGGCTGTGTTGTGCATGCGCTTTCTGGCGGCCGCAGCCCTTGCTCGGATGTTGACATATTCCTCAAGTGCGATCCGTCGGAGGGGATGTCCAAGGTGCGAGCCGTGTACGATGCGTGCCGAGCAGTGGGGCTGACGCTCTCGCGGAATGGCTCCCTCAAGAACATGCTGGTGACGAGGACGTGCTGTAGTGTCACTTTCTTCATCTCTGAAAAGGCCTGTCCTCCGATTCAGGTGCCATTCGCGGCTCGCTTGGCTCCAGTAGGTCTTTTAGTTTAACCGTTGTGCGCAGCTCGCGTGGCAGGTGGTACTTCGCACCGTCGAGAGCGTGGAGCATCTCCTCTTAGAATTTGATGTTGACTGTTGCGCTGTCGCGTTCGACCCCCGCACACGTCGAGTCTACATGACACCCAGGGCCCGGCGGGCTTACGAGTACGGGGCGAACATCTTGGACAGCAGGTTCAACAGCTCTTCTTACGCTACTCGCTTGCACAAATACGCCCGTCGCGGTTTCGCAGTTGTGGTGCCTGGGTTCGACCGCACCCTCGTGTCTCCGCAGCTGCTCGAAGGAAGTTATGTCTACATTGAGGACCACGAACTGCTCTTGCAGATCACCTCGGTGGGTCGACCTGAAGCTAAGGAATCGACCGTGCACTTCGCTGACCGAAGTGCTCGGATTCGGTATGAGAGGTGTGATGAAGCTAAAGTCGTGGACGGTCTTGCTCAGCTCGTGGTGGCGGATCGTGGTGAGATGCGCTC